>Ga0210406_10000026_pt1 | contig 240481 bp, 202 predicted proteins | sample IncBWC30MmetaG_FD_155454 | JGI IMG/M metagenome (GOLD analysis project Ga0210406, IMG submission 155454) | Forest soil microbial communities from Barre Woods Harvard Forest LTER site, Petersham, Massachusetts, United States - Inc-BW-C-30-M | ecosystem: Environmental > Terrestrial > Soil >... | reverse complement strand
CCCGCGACGGCCGATCTTCTCGGTGCCATTGCGTATCTGCCGGAAGGTGCAGTCGTATTGCCGGCACTCGACCGTGAAATGGACGACGACAGCTGGGACCGTCTCGATCCCGGTCACCCGCAATTTGGCTTGAAGCAGCTCCTCGGGCGGGTCGGAATTTCACGCACCGACGTTGCAGACTGGCCCCATGCGGTTGCGCAACGTCCGCAACGTACAATGCTGCTGCGCGAAACCTTGCGGCCTGCCCCGACAACCGACGCGTGGCGCGCGCTCGCGGATCAAGGCGGCGCAAAATTGGCGCAGGGCCTCGACGGCATCCACATCGTTGCCGCTGCGCATCCAGGCGAAGAGGCACTGGCGATCGCGCTGATCCTGCGGGAAGCAGTTGAGGAACCATCACGAACGGCAGCACTTGTCACGCCGGACCGCAATCTTGCGCGCCGCGTTGCCGCGGAATTGATGCGCTGGAACATTGCGATCGATGATTCCGCGGGCACGCCGCTCGCTCAGACGCCACCTGTCGCTTTTCTTGCTCTGCTTGCCGACGCGGCGGCGGATGGGTTTCCGCCCGTCGCACTCCTCGCCCTCCTCAAGCATCCGCTCGCCGCAGGCAAGAATCGCCCGAACGAGTTCCGGCGCCGCGTCCGCGCTCTCGACTGTTTCGTTCTGCGCGGCCGGCGCCCCGATCCGGGCCTTGCGGGATTGCGCGATGCACTTGATGCCGCACACGCCGAGGCAAAGGACTCGCCGCTCGCATCGCCTCTTGAGGATCTGTCGGGATGGTTCGCGAACGTGGCTGCGATGCTCAGTCCGTTCGCGGAAGCGATGGGCGCGCATGCCGTTACCCTGCCCGAGCTCGCGCGGCTGCACGGCGACGCTGCGGAAGCGCTTGCAGAAACGCGCGAAGAAGAGGGCGCCGCACGGTTGTGGGCCGGCGATGCAGGAGAGGCTGCAGCCGATTTGATCGAAGCGCTCTCTCGCGCCGGCGCGGATCTGCCGCCGATTGAGCCCTCAGCCTATCCGGTTCTATTCCGGCAGCTTGCCGGCGAACGCGCTGTCCGTCCGGCTTATGGCCGGCACGGACGTCTGGCGATCCTCGGCCCGCTCGAAGCGCGGCTGCAACACTACGATGTCGTCGTGCTCGGCGGACTGAACGAGGGCACGTGGCCGCAATCCTCTGCCGCCGATCCCTGGCTGTCGCGGCCAATGCGCCAGGTTTTGGGCCTGGAATCGCCTGAGCGGGCGATCGGACTTGCTGCGCACGACTTTGCGACACTCGCCGCCGCGCCGATTGTGTTCCTCACGCGCGCGCTGAAGGTGGACGGCACGCCGACGATCGCCTCGCGCTGGCTTCAGCGCCTTGAGCAACTCACCAGCGGCCTCGGACTCGCACCGTCTCGCGGCGCGCCTTACGAAACCTTTGCGCGTCTCTTTGCGACACCCGACCACGCTGCGGCGCCGATTTCGCGGCCGGAGCCGCGGCCACCCGTATCGATGCGTCCGCGCGAGCTATCCGTCACCGAGATCGAGAAATGGATTCGGGACCCCTACGCGATCTATGCGCGGCATGTTCTCAGGCTGAGGCCGCTCGATTCGCTTGAGGCAGAGATCGGTGCACTGGACCGCGGCAGCGTGATGCACGAGATCCTCGAGCTGTTCATGAAGGAAGTCGGCGAGGCCTTTCCCGTTGACGCGGAAGCCCGATTGATTGCGACCGCGGATGACGCATTCGCCCGCCACCACATTCCGCGATCGACACTCGCCCTTTGGCGGCCACGCTTTGCCCGCGCCGCATCGTGGTTCATCGAAGACGAGCGCAGGCGGCACTCCGGAATCGTCCGCTCGTTCCTGGAGATCAAGGGCCGGGTGGAAACCGCGGGACCCGCCGGGACCTTCGTTCTGAAATGCCGCGCCGACCGTATCGATACGTTGCACGGTGGCGGCGCAGCGATCATCGACTACAAGACCGGACAGCCGCCCACCGATGCACAGGTCGGGCTGTTCGCACCGCAATTGCCCCTCGAAGGCGCCATCCTCGAGCGGGGAGGCTTCGCTGATATCGGTCCGATCGAGACCTCACAGCTCGTCTATATCCGCTTCGCGGGTGGTGCCGTCGCGGGCGACAGGCACATCGTGAACCGCGACACGCAAACCCTGATCGCCGAAACCTTTGCGCGACTCGTGCAATTGATCACCGCTTTCGACAGGGAATCGACTCCCTACGTTCCGCGCGTCGCCCCGTTCCGCGCCGATCTGGCAGGCGATTACGACCATCTCGCGCGCGTGCGCGAATGGTCGACTTCCGGATGGAGCGCCGAATGATTTCGGCAGCCGTTCCGGCCCACGATGCCGCCGATCCGAAACATTCGGCGTGGGTCTCCGCTCATGCGGGCACGGGCAAGACCTACACGCTTGCCAACCGCGTAACCCGCCTTCTTCTCGCGGGTGCTGCGCCCGAGCGCATTCTTTGCCTCACCTACACCAAGGCCGCGGCGGCGGAGATGTCTGGCCGGCTATTCGAGCGGCTCGGCAAATGGGCGATGCTGGACGATTCCACGCTCGCCCGAAGCATCCAAGAAATCGGTGCGGGCCGACTGAGCGGCGAAGACCTGCGCAAGGCGCGGCGGCTCTTTGCGCTCGCACTCGAAACGCCGGGCGGCCTCAAAATCCGGACGATCCACGCCTTCTGTCAATATCTTCTGGCGCGCTTTCCCATCGAAGCCGGTGTTTCTCCGTCCTTCGAAGTGCTCGACGAACAGACGGCGCGCGAACTCGTTGCCCGGGCGCGCATGCATGTTCTGGAGCGCGCAGGCGCCGGCGACGAAAAACTCGCGGGTGCCGCCGCCTTTCTCGCGACCCATTCCGATGAAAGCAGGCTTCAACAGATTCTCGATTCCGTGCTTGGGGGCGACCGACGGAAGTTCGAGAAGTTTCTCGACGCCTTCGGGCACGATGAAGAAGCGATCGCTGCCTCCGTGGCGCGTGCGCACGGGGTCGACGCGAACGACCGCTACGAAGACATCGCAGGGCAATTCTGCGCAGAGATGGAAAACGCGCGCACGCGGCTTGAAGAGATCGTGCTGTGGCTCGGCGCCGGAAAAGCGACGGACGTGAGACTGTCCCGGGCCCTTGCCGAAGCACTCGAAAGCGGTTCCTACCAGGACTTCGCCAAAGCCTTCTTCACAAGCGAGGGCACGCCGCGCATGAGCCTGGCAACAAAGGGACTCGTCGCAGAGAATCCGCACCTTCTCGCCGAGTTCGAAGACGCTGCCGGGAGTTTCTGGGAAGCGGAGCAGCGCTGCCGCGCAACCCGCGCAGCACAGCTGGCCATCGCCTCGCTCGTGCTCGCGAGAGCCACCCATGAAGATTATTCGCGGGCGAAGCGCGCGCGGGGCGCGCTGGACTATGACGATCTGATTGCCGAGACGCTGCGCCTTCTCGAGCGCGGGAACGCTGCGGCCTGGGTGCTGTACAAGCTCGACGGCGGCCTCGATCACATCCTGATCGACGAAGGCCAGGACACAAGCGAGCAGCAATGGCGGATCATCCGCCGCCTTGCCGAGGAATTCTTCGCCGGCCAAGGCGCGCGCGCGGAAAATGGCGCACGGGCGGAAAATGGCGCGTCGCGCACCCTGTTCGTCGTCGGCGACGAGAAGCAGTCGATCTTCAGCTTCCAGGGCGCCGACCCCGCGCAATTCGCGACCAACCGGCAATTCTTCGAGGAACGCGCCGGCGCGGACCTGGTGTCGGCCGGACTGACGGAGTCCAGGCGCTCCGCGGGCCGGATCCTCGAGTTCGTCGATTCGGTCTTCGCGAGCGAAGCGGTGCGGGAAGGCGTTTCCTCCGCGCCGCTCAAACATGAGAAGGCGCGCAAGAACGCGGTGGGCCGCGTCGCGTTATGGCCCACCATCAAACCTGTCGACATCGCGAAACCCGATCCGTGGCAAGCGCCCGTGGACGTCGAACCGCAATCCAGTCCGGTTATCCAGCTCGCCTGGGAGGTCGCACGCCGCATCAGGAGCTGGACGGACGGTCGGACCCGGCTTCCCGGACATGACGAGCCGATCCGCCCTGGCGACATCATGGTGCTGATGCCGCGCCGCGAGCCATTCGCCAGCGAGCTGATCCGCCAGCTGAAGCGCCACGGCGTGCCCGTCGCGGGTGCGGACCGCATCCGTCTGATCGAACAGATCGCGGTGATGGATCTCGTGAGCCTCGGCCGTTTTGCACTTTTGCCCGAAGACGAACTCAATCTCGCGGCGCTCCTGCGTTCCCCATTGATCGGATTCTCTGAAGACGAGCTTTATGCGCTCGCGCAGCCGCGCGAATCATCGCTGTGGAATGAAATCGTTTCGCGCCGCGGAGAGCGGCCAACGCTCGAATTTGCACACATGTTCCTTCGCGAATGCCGCGCACGGGCCGACTTCACGCCTCCTTACGAGTTCTTTGCGCATGTGCTGGGCGCACAAGGCGGCCGCAAACGCCTGCTTGCGCGCCTGGGTGCGGAGGCAAACGATTCCATCGACGAATTTCTGTCGCTTGCCTTCGCCTATGAGACACTCAATACGCCCTCGCTGGAAGGATTCCTGCACTGGCTCGAAGCCGGCGACGTAGAGATCAAGCGCGACATGGAACGCGGTCGCGACGAGGTGCGCGTGATGACCGTGCACGGCGCCAAGGGGCTCGAGGCCGATATCGTCATACTTCCCGACACCACGACGATTCCGGAAGGCTCGGGCCGCCATGGCGCACTGCTCTACACAGACAACGCCGTGATGTTCCCCGTGCCAGACGCTCAGGCGCCCGACGTGGTGCTCGCGGCAAAGGCGAAAGCCGATATGGACGCGCTGCACGAACATCGCAGGCTCCTTTATGTCGCGCTGACGCGTGCGCGCGACGAGCTTCATATCTGCGGTTTCGAAGGCGTGCATGGAGTGAAGGAGGGCTCGTGGTACGACATCATGCGTCCAATCGCTGAGGCGATGGGAATTGCGCTAGGCGACGGCGATGATTTCGTGCGCGAGACGGGAGGTGGAGGGCCGATAGCGCTGGCAGAAACCGCGCTTCCGCGCGCCGTCCTGCCCGATTGGGCAAATCGCCCGGCGCCAAGGTGATTTCCGCGCCCGCGCCTTATCCGCCCGTCCGAAGGGGCCAGCGAGCCGGCGCGGAAATCACCTTTGACAGGAGACATCGCAACACGCTTTTCGCGCGGACTTCTCGTGCACGCCCTTCTGGCCCATCTACCCGACCTCCCCATGGGCGAGCGGGCGGGCGCGGCGCGCCGCTATCTTTCACTGCGCGGCGCCGATGCCGAATTTCGGGAAGCGCTTCTTGTTGAGACATTCGCGATTCTCGATCATCCGCAATTCGCCGCGGCCTTCGCACCCCGCTCGCGCGCAGAGACGGCAATCGTTGCCGATCTGCCGGATCTCGGCGCAGGCGCACGCGTAAGCGGTCGAATCGATCGCCTCGCCGTGACCGGTGACGCCGTACTCGCCATCGATTTCAAGACCAACCGTCCGGCGCCTGCGCACGCGAACGATGTGGCGCCGCTCTATCTTCGGCAGATGGCGCTATACCGGGCTGCCCTCGGCAAATTGTTTCCAGGCAAACGAATTGACTGCGCGCTCGTCTGGACCGAAGGCCCCACATTGATGTCGCTGCCTGCCGAACTTCTGGACAGCGAACTCTTGCGGATCCGGGCGCGCCTTGACCGTGAAGGGAGCGGTTCCTAGATATGGTGCCGCTTCACAACCAGGCTGGGACCAGGATATGCCGCCTCTCAAGATTTCCGACGCCAGTTTCCAAAACGACGTGCTTAATGCCAGCAAACCCGTCGTCGTCGATTTCTGGGCGGAATGGTGCAGCCCCTGCCGGATGATCGCGCCCGCGCTCGAAGAATTGTCGGCCGAGCTTCAGGACAGGGTGACGGTTGCCAAGCTCAACATCGACGAGAGTCCCGCCACGCCGCAGAAATATGGCGTGCGCGGCGTACCCACCTTGATGATTTTCCACAAGGGTCAGGTGGCCGCCACCAAGGTCGGCGCGCTGCCGAAATCCAAGATCAAGGAATGGATCGAAGCCTCGATCTCTGAGGCGGGAGCCGAGAGCCGCCTCACCCGCGCTTGAGCGGTTGAAAGGTTTTCTCCTTGACCCCTCTCCAGGGGGTGAGGGTCGCAGATGCGGGCGAAGAATTCTGCTCTGAAGCGGGTGAGGCGCCGCCCCAGACTCGCAACTCTCCAATTTCGATCATCAACCTCCCGTTAATCCTTCCACGCGAGAACCTGTGCACGCCGCCGCCTGCAACGGGCGATTGCTGGCACGCGCGGGAATTTCCCCGCACAGGCGGCGTGCGATGGTTCGCCTGGCTGGAGCGTGCGCATGCGTCGTTGCGTTCGGAATATCGGGCTTTTCGCGGCCGCCCTAATTGCCCTTCATGCATCCGCTGCCGCAGCCTTCACCCGGAGCGAGAAGCTCGAAATTCTCGCCGCGCATAACAGATATCGCATCGAAGTCGGCGTGCCGGCGCTAAAATGGTCCAACGACCTCTCGGCAACCGCGCTCCAGTGGGCTCGCCATCTGGCTGAGGTGCATGTATTCCAGCACAGCGGCGCGCTCGGTGCGGGTGAAAATCTCGCCATGTGGACAGCGGGACATGCCTCTCTCACGCAATTGGTCGATCTTTGGGGTGCGGAGAAACGATTCTTCGTCGAAGCCCATTTCCCGGACGTGTCGACTATCGGTGACTGGAGGACGGTCGGGCATTACACCCAGATCGTCTGGCGCGACACCACCGAAGTCGGCTGCGGACGGTCGACCGGCGGCGGCTACGACTTCCTCGTCTGCCAATACGCGCCGCAGGGCAATTTCATGGGGCGACGAGTTTTCTAAGGTTCGAGTTCCCTTGGGGTTTGCGGCAGGGCGGCCGTTGGGATAGTCGGCGCGAATCTCATACGCTTGGTCAGCATGATTGACCGGTTCCTTCCATGACTTTCCTTTACGGCATTCCGGCTCCGCTCCTGCTCCTGCTCGCCCTGGCGGTGGCTGTTACCGCCGCGGGCGCAGGACAGGCTTTTGTGCATCGCCGTTTCAGGAGCCAGGACTTCATCGCTCACAATGAGGTCGGCGGCGTCATCATCGCCGTTTCCGGAACCCTTTATGCCGTGATGCTCGGTTTTCTCACCGTCGCAGTCTGGCAGCACTACATCGAAGCCCGCCAATTGGTAGTCATGGAATCCGATGCCGATATCGATGTCTGGCATACCGCGGTCGGGCTTGCCGCTCCCGTGCGCGAGCGGGTGCGCAACGACATGATCCGCTATGCGCAGATCATGACAACGCGGGAATGGCCGCTCATGAGACGGGGCGGCTATGACGAAACCGCCGGCGCAATCGGCATGGATGCGATCGATATTACCGGCTCGTTTTTGGCTGCCAATATGAGCCAGTCGAATGCGCAGGCCGCCACCCTGCAGCAGCTTACGAACATGCATGACGCCCGCCAGCAGCGGATTGCAATCAATATGAACGGCGTGTCGTGGTTCGAATGGCTCGTTCTGTCGATCGGCGGTACGTGCATCGTCTGCTTCTGTTGGCTCTTTGGGTTGCGCAACGCCCGCATGCATCTCCTGATGACGTCCACGGTCACCACGATCATCGTGTCCACGCTGGTTCTGCTTTTCGAGCTGCAGTACCCGTTCCGAAGCGACGTCGGAATCGGCCCCGACGCCTGGATGGGTGCGGTCGACCACATTCACCAGATGCAGTCGGGCGTGCTCATGGACATGCGGCGTTAGAGCAGTTGTTGAGGCAAATCCCGGTCGCCGCCTTGATGGTGTCGATTGACCGAACCCTTTCAGATCACAGGTGCGGCGACCATTCAATTCATGTACAAATCCCGCGGGCCAACCGGGACAATCCCATGAGTGCTTCAATCCTGATCATCATCGCCTTGGCGCTCATCGCGCTCTTTGTCATGTTCACCTTCAACCGGCTTGTTGCACTGCGGCAGGCCTGGAAGCGGGCCTTCGCCGATATCGACGTGCAGCTCAAGCAGCGGCACGATCTGATCCCCAACCTCGTGGAGACAGTCAAAGGCTATGCCGCGCATGAGAGCGGCGTCTTCACGCAGGTAGCCGAAGCACGCGCCAACGCAATGCGCGCCACGAGCGTCGGCGAGAAGAGCGCTGCGGAGGGCGTTCTGTCGGGGGCGCTCGGAAATCTCATGGCCGTCGCGGAGAACTACCCGCAACTCAAGGCGAGCCAGAATTTCCAGCAATTGCAGGACGAGCTGGCGGACCTCGAAAATAAGATCGCTGCGGCTCGGCGCTTTCTCAACAATGCGGTCGCCGAATACAACACCGCGATCCAGCAATTTCCGGCCGCTTTGTTCGCCGGTCCGTTCGGGTTCGCGCCCGCGCAGATGTTCGAGCTCGATGAGGCGGAAAAGGCGGAAACCAAAGAACCTCCGAAAGTTTCTTTCGGCGCCTGAGCCATGCCCGCCGCCCTCGGTCTGACGACGTATCGCTCCAACAACAATATCAAGTCGATATTGCTGCTTCTTGCCTTTCCGGGGCTTCTGCTTGCGCTGCTCGGAGGAATCTTCTTCGTATTCGGACTGTTCGCCCTCCGCTCGCCGGACAGGTTCGCCGCCATCGATCCGTTCCAGGGGCTTGGCATCCAATCGGTTCTCGGAACCGGCACACCTGCCGATCTTGCGCTTTCCGCGATCGTCGCCTGGTGGCCAGTCGTGTTCGGAATCGCCGCCGTGTGGATTCTCATCGGATATTTTTTCAATGACGCGATCATCCACATGGCGACGGGCGCGAAGCCGGTGTCCCGCGCCGAAGCGCCAAAGCTCTACAACCTCCTCGAGAACCTTTGCATCTCGCGTGGCCTCAAGACGCCGCCTCTCTACATCATCGATACCGACGTGATGAACGCCTATGCGAGCGGCATCGATGAGAGAAGCTACGCCATCACGGTGACGCGGGGATTGCTGGATCAGTTGAATTCCGACGAAATCGAGGCGGTGCTCGCCCATGAATTGACCCACATCATCGACCGGGACTGCCGCCTCCTGATCGTCACCATCGTGTTTACGGGCATGCTCTCGTTTCTCGCGCAAATGTCGTGGCGGGGCCTCCGGATCGCATCGTTCAGCCGCGGCCGCTCGCGCGGCGGCGGCGCGGTCATCGTCATGATGATCGTCGCCGCGATTGCACTCGTCATCGGCTACGTGCTGGCCCTGCTGCTGCGCTTGGCCCTTTCGCGCCGTCGTGAACTCCTGGCCGACGCCGGTTCGGTGGATATCACCAAGAATCCGGATGCGCTGATCAGCGCCCTGCTCAAGATTTCGAAGAACGCCGACGTACCGCATGTGCCGAGCGAAGTGCGCCAGATGTTCATCGAAAACCCGCCCTCCGCGTTCGACCTCGGCGGCCTGTTCGCAACGCATCCGCCAATCGCCCAGCGCATCCGTGTGCTGGAAGAGCTTGGCGGCAGAATCCCCGATACTTCAAATCCGAGCGCGCCTCCTTCGACCGATCCGGTCAATTTATCCGCCATGCCGCCAGGGACAAAATCGCCATGGGCGTAAATCACCGATGACTAGGGACGACTCAGTCAAGGAGGTGCCCCGATGAGCAGTGTTGCGCAGATCTCTTACCCCGCGCCCGCCGAAAACCCGTACGACGTTCCGCTCGAGACAATCGATGTCAGCCGGCCGGAGCTGTTTCGCTCCAATACGATGTGGTCCTGGTTCGAGCGGCTGCGCCGGGAAGACCCGGTGCATTACTGCGCGCAGAGCACGTTCGGCCCCTACTGGTCGGTCACCAGGTATCGGGACATCATGGAGGTGGAGACCCATCACAAGCTCTTCTCCTCGGAAGGCGGCATTACGCTGCGCGATGCGCCCGAGGATTTTCAGCTTCCCATGTTCATCGCAATGGATCCGCCCAAGCACGATGCGCAGCGCAAGGTGGTCAACCCGATCGTCGCTCCCGACAATCTCGCCCGTCTCGAAGGCACGATCCGGGAGCGCGCCGGCTGGATTCTCGACTCCCTTCCCGTCGGCCAGACGATCAACTGGGTGGACAGGGTGTCCATCGAGCTCACCACCCAGATGCTCGCGACTTTGTTCGATTTTCCGTGGGACGACCGGCGCAAGCTTACGCGCTGGTCTGACGTGGCAACGGCGGTTCCCGGATCGGGGATCGTGGAATCCGAAGACGCGCGCCGCGCGGAGCTTCTGGAGTGCGCGGACTATTTCGTGCGGTTGTGGAATGCGCGGGTCAACGAGCCGCCGGGCAATGATCTCATTTCGATGCTTGCGCATGGGCAAGCGACCCGGAACATGGATCGCATGGAATTCCTCGGCAACCTCATCCTTTTGATCGTGGGCGGGAACGACACCACGCGAAATTCCATTTCCGGCGGCGTGCTGGCACTGAACGAGAATCCTGCCGAGTACAAGAAGCTGCGCGGCAATCCCTTGCTGATTCCTTCGATGGTGCCCGAGATCATTCGCTGGCAAACGCCGCTTGCCTATATGCGCCGCACGGCGCTGGCCGATGCCGAGCTCGGCGGCAAGACGATCCGCAAAGGCGACAAGATCGCCATGTGGTACGTGTCCGGCAACCGCGATCCCGAAGCGATAGAGAATCCGGACGCTTTCATCATCGATCGTCCCCGGCCACGGCAGCACCTGTCGTTCGGCTTCGGCATCCACCGCTGCGTCGGCAATCGCCTCGCCGAAATGCAGCTGCGGATCGTCTGGGAAGAAATTCTGAAGCGCTTTTCCTTCGTCGAGGTCGTGGGTGAGCCGGTGCGCGTATTCTCGAGTTTCGTCAAAGGCTATTCCGACCTGCCCGTGACGCTGCACGCGCTGCACTGATCTGCGATTGCGCGAGTCATGAGCGAGATCGCATCCGCCACGCCCCGAGCTGATGCGACAGCTTGTCTGTTCACTTGCCTGTTCGATCGGAGGGCATCAATGTTCCGAACATTCCGCTTTGCTGCCAAATGCATATTGGGCTGCGGTTTGGCGCTTGCCGTTCCCGCGCTATTTGGCAGCGCTCACGCGAAGAGCACAGAAAAAGTTCTCTATGCCTTCACGGGTGGGGCCGGCGACGGCGCGTTACCCGCCGCAGGCCTGATCGCGGACAGCGACGGAAATCTCTACGGAACGACCAGCGAGGGCGGCGGCGCGGGATGCGGTGGATATGGTTGCGGCACTGTCTTCGAACTGTCGCCGATACAGGGTGGGGGATGGAACGAAATCGTCCTCTACAAATTTCTGGGCGGCGCCGACGGCGCCGATCCCGATGTCACCATGATCGCGGACGGAGTCGGCGATCTTTATGGCACAACGTCGCTGGGTGGCAGCGACAATTGCGGCGCGGGTTCCGGCTGCGGAACCGTGTTTGAGCTTTCGCCGCAAAAGCGCAGCTGGAGGGAGAAGGTTCTTTACAGCTTTACCACCAAGTCGAAAGACATCCAGGACGCGGCTGGCCAACGGCCGCAAGTCACCAAACCCGATGTCTGGGCGCCGAACGGCGTCGTGTTCGGCAGCGACGGAAACCTCTACGGCTTCGCGTTTCTCGGCGGCCGTTGCGACCAGATCGGACATTTGAATGCCTGCCACGGCGGCGGCTTCGAGCTGAAGAAGCCGTCGAGGCTCCGCGGCGCCTGGCACGAAAAGGTCATCTATCGCGTCAGAAATCTTGCCAATGGCGGACCGCAAGGACCGCCGATCTTCGATGCGAGCGGCAATCTTTACGGTGTCACGGTGGGAGCGAATTACGGCAGCGTGTTCTTGCTGCAACCTCCATCCGGCATTGGCAAGTGGACGGCGTCGACCCTGTGCACGTTTCAGGGCGAAAACGACGGCGGCTATCCATCGGCGAGTCTCGTTTTCGATGTGAGCGGCAATCTCTATGGAGCAACCTCGGGCTACAGGACGTTACCCGGCAATGTCTTCGAGCTGATGCCAGGCCAGAACGGCCAATGGAACCAAACGCCCATCTACACCTTCACGAATTCCGCCAATGGCAGCACGCCGACGGCGGTTCCGGTCCTGGACGCGGCGGGCGACTTCTACGGCATGACCCAGGCGGGCGGGCAGAACAATCTGGGAGTCGTGTACGAGCTGTCCCCGCAAAACGGCAGCTGGAACGAAACGGTGCTTTACAGCTTCGCGGGCGGCAGCGACGGCGCCGCGCCGCAGGGCACGCTCCTCGACAGCAATGGCGTTCTGTATGGCACCACATCGACTGGCGGAAACGAAGGATGCTTCAGTAACGCGGGATGCGGAACGGTGTTCGAGGTAATGCCGTGACTCTTTGGGCGCGCGAGTGACCTGCATTCATACGCCGCGGCTGCCCTCTTTTCGACAGAACGATTTATGGCCTGATCTCGAACACCGTTCCGTAGGCGTCGGTGCCCCCTGCGTAGGTGGTCCCGTAGAGCCTTCCGCCCACCTTGATCAGGTTGCTGAGAGGAACGCTCCCGTCCGGGCCCGCCAGGGGGCCGAATTTGTGCATCACGGTTTCCTGGCCGCCCAGGGTTATCTTGAACACCGTGCCAAAGCTGTAGAAGTTTTTCCTGCCGCCGTTGCCGGTCGTGCCGTAGAGCGTGCCGCCCACATCGATCAATCCGGCCTGGGGGCCTGCTCCGTCGTCTTTGCCCCCCTTGAATGAATACAGCACCGTCTCGGTGCCATCCGGTGTGAGGCTGAACACGGTTCCGTATTCGTTGGCGCCGCCGGATTCGGTGGTGCCGTAGAACGTGCCGTTCACATTGATCAGGCCGCCCACGGGGTCTGCCCCATCGGTGCCGCTGCCAAACAGATGCAGCACCGATTCCGTGCCTCTCTTCGTCGTCTCGAACACCGCGCCAAGGGGATAGTTGGCGTCATCGCTGTTGTAGGCGGTGCCGTAGAGCTCGCCATCCGATGCAATCAAGTTGCCCAAAGGACTTACCGCGTCGGGTGTGTAGTTCCCGAACCTGAACAGCACCGACTCCACGCCGGCCGTGGTCACCTTGAATACCGTGCCGCAGCCGGGGGTGCCGCAGGCGCTGCCGTCGCCGCCTCCAGACGTCGTGCCGTAGAGCGCGGCGCCGGATTTGATCAAGCCGCCCACGGGCAGCGTTCCGTCGAGACCACCCTGGAATGAATACAGCACCTTCTCACGGCCGGCCGGCGTCACCGCGAACACAGTGCCCAGGTCGTTTGCGCCGCCCCTCTCGGTGGTGCCGTAGAGCGTGCCGCCCACGTTGAGCAGGCCGGCATAGGGGCTTACCCCATCGGAGCCGCCCTTGAAGGAATAGACCACCGTCTCGCTTCCGGCCGGTGTCACTGCGTACACCGTTCCAAAGTTGTCGGCGCCACCGGCCCAGGTCGTGCCGTAGAGCGTGCCGCCCACATTGACGAGTCCGGAAAATACTGTTGCCCCATCGGCACCGCCCTTGAAGCTGTACACCACGGAATACCGGGAGGCGTCGGCGGGCATCGCCGCAGCAAGACTGCCCGCCAGAACGGCGCCGGCCGTCAACATGGACAAATTTGACATTGTGATTCTCCTGGGGCCGCAGATTGCATTTACGCACCGGCTCCCACCTCTTTCCAGTCTGGTCCGAAGCCAGTTGTGAGCTAGAGTGCGGGCACCGTCCCGCGAGGCGTCCCCATGGCCTCCCAATCGCTGGCCCCCGATAGAACTGCCAGCGGCTCTTGAATGATAGACCTCTGCACTGCGCCCGCTGTTCCGTTTTGCTCAAGCGAAAGTGTTTTCGGTGGGCGCCACACCAGCACCATGACGCAATCCGTGCGCGCTTTTGCTTCCCGGCGAGCGAGTCCCCCGGGAGGGACGCCCGGATCATCAGCGGCAGAGGAGCCTCTGGACGCCGGAGAAGCGTGTGGAGCAAACATCACAAACCGCGAACAGGAATTCGTTGTCAGAAAAGGCGTCAATCGCGCCTCTGTAGCGTGCAGCCAGGGGTGACGAAATCTCAGTCCTTCCTGCCGCTCAAAAGAAAATTCGCCATATCCACGGAGATCTCCGCCGCCGCCCCCCCGCCGGGGCCCCCGCTGCGCACATAGGTCAGCACCGTGTAGCGGGCAGTGCTCGCGCGGTCGAACACAATGCCCGCAAAGATTCCATCCAGCAGGCTCGCGCCACCAGGGCCGCTTCCGGTCTTTCCACCGATTTGTCCCTTGACGCCAAGCCTGTCTCGAATTCCACGCGCCGAACCAAAGTGCACGGTATTGATCATGGCCGTCTGAAGCAGGCGGGCCGTATCCGGACGTATAGCCCGCCCGCCGCCTTCCCCCGGCGCGGCTCCCCGATTTCCAATGATCCGAAGGAAGTGCGACAGATCCCGCGGGGTTGCGTGGAAACCGGTTTCGCCGAGCGACATTGCATTCGCCCATTCCGCGTCGCCGGTGTCGGCTGTGAGGGTCGTACAATCGGTCACGCCCCGGTGGCATCGCGGAAAACCGAAACGCTCCAGATCACTGAGCAGAGTGGCGCTTCCAAGTGCGTGGCGGAGGTTCAGCGCCAATTGTCGCCCGGTGTCGTCCGAACCACGGGCCACCAATGCGCCGGGGTCGCCGGCAAACCCGGTCGGCAATGCTCCACGGTGCTCCCAATAAATGGCGGCGGTGAATAATTTCACGACGGAAAGCGGCAATACCGGCGTGTCCGGACCAAATGCGGAAACGATAGTGCCGCTTTTCACGTCCTGTACCACTATGGCGCCTCTGAGGTGTCTCCCGGCAAAGAGCAGACGAGCTTCGGCATCGGGCGTGATCCATTCAGTTCGGGACGAGCGGCTTTGTGCAGAAACCATACCCGCAAGTATTGTTGCCGCGACGGCGATTGCGCCGGCGCATGTCGAACCGCAATGCAGCACTCTTGAAAGCATGAAATCTCCAAATTCCAAATCACGCTAACGCCAATCATCCATGACAGAACGATCGGTCCGCGCGGGAGAATAAACGGCGGGGCTTCGGGAAAGGCTCAATACCTTCCTTCGGCTATCGCGCTGTTGCCGCAGCAGCTTCAGTGCTGAAGAAACGTCGCGAAATCGAGCTGCAAGAGGCGGAATCCGCCCACCGGACAAGGATGAAAATGCGAACCGGGTATTGATCGTGATCCGGCCGGAGTTCACATCGGGCAGGCCGGGTCCGTTCCATCGATGCCATTGTTGCGAGCGCGCAGTCGCCTTACTGCATTTTCGGCGCGGGCGTGCCGTCGGACCAATGCTTCACCGGCACCATGATCACGCTGATCGCTTCCGGCGAATCCTGGAACTGCGGGTTCAGCATGGCCGGCGAGCCGGGAAGATCCGCGCCCCAATTCGTGCCCTCCGCGCGCGGGAAATAGAACATCAGATGCGGCACCCAGTTGCGCCCCTCGTCGTTGAGATAGCCCTGCTTTGACATCATGTAAGACAATGCGCCGGCTTCGAGATGCGGGAATGCGTGCTTTTCGATGCCTTCCTTGATCGCCGCGGCAATCTCGGGCTTGGCGCGCCCCGCGAGCGCCAGCTCGGTGCGCCGGATCGTGTAAGGCAGGATGGAGCGCACCGCCGGCGGATTGTAGCACTGCGGCCCGCGCATATGCGGATTCCAGAATTGCGGAAAGTCGTATTGCGACATCCACGCGCGATCCACCACGCAGACGAAACCGTTGCTGCCCTTGATCGCGGTGTCGTAGCCGTGGGGTGTCAACACCAATACAGTTGCCTTGTCCGCGATGGATGGCGGCGCCGCGCTCTTCGCCATCGCGATCTCGGCAGAGCGGTCCATCATGTACTGATCGAGTGGCGCCATCGCGGGATAGTCCGCAGCGCGCACAGCGGATGCACACAGCAAAACCGCGGTGCAAGCCGCGAAACCTCTCAGAGCCGTCCATCGCATCGCGATCCTCCCCATAACGGACGCGAGGACTGTCGTGTAAGAGGCTTACATTTCGCAAGTCACATCTTTGCGATGGTGGTCGAAGTTGTTGCAAGGATCGAGCGATCTTCCGCGCTTGACGGGGCGAACGAGCCTCGCAAAGCACCTACCAGCATGGCACACCGAATAGAAGTGAGAACTGGCACGTCGCCATCCGTCGCATCCCTTGATCGAGGCGCTTCGTTTATAGCGTAATCTCATTGCGCGACATGGGTTGCGGGGCCGGGCGTGGGCGCGGGCGTGGTGGCGGCATGACCACGACCGCTTCACACCAGCCGATTGCGCCAACTATCTCAAGAATGCCGGATATGCTTCAGTCTGTTTGGGTCACGCTCCGGGCTAAAGGCCGCGCGGCGAGTCGTTCGGTCCAAATCGCGTGGCGTCGTCACAGACTTGCGGTGACGGAAATATCAAACGAACGTTCCATGCCGGGTAAGGGACGCAAAATGCCCGTCGCGAAGTAATCGCTGAGCGAGACGCCGCCCAGGGGAAGGCTGTACGCGGTGTCGAAGACGTTTTCGATCCCGGCATCGAATCGAAATTCGCGCCACGTGTAGGACCCGCGCAGATTGAGCAGCGCATAGGCGGGCGTGACCGGCTCGTTACGCAGCGAATCAACCAGCGACTTTTTCGCGACCGCCTGCACCTCGGCGGCCGCCATCACCGGCCCGGCGACAAATTCCAGATCGAGATCGGCGTTGGGGGGCATGAGATGATAGAGGTTGGTGTCAACTGTTGTGTCGCGCCCCTGAACCCAGCTCGCCGCGAGCTTGCCGTCAAACTCGCCGATTCCCGGCCATGTCCACAGCGGCGCTGAAGCCGACAGATCGGCACCATAGACATGCGCGGTGTGATTGGCGAACTGAAGCAGCACGAACGGCGTGAAATCGCCGAGCTTGTCGACGCCTATGTAGTTGTCGATATGCGTGTAATAGGGCGTGAGCTTCACCGCCCACGCAGATTCCGGATCGCCGTGCCAGGCCGCAGTGGCGCTGACGGTGTTCGCGGTCTCCGGCTTCAGATCGAGATTGCCGACGTAGGTGTTGCCGTCGCCGAACCAGCCGACCATCTGGGCGGCCGTGCTGCCGGTCGCCCAGGCGTACCGTTCATAGAGCGTCGGCGCCCGCGTCTTCCTTGCATATCCGAATTCGTATGTGGCGCTCGCGTCCGGATCATAACGCAGGAGCGCCGTCAGATCGACGTCGTTGTCGCTTTTCGCGTGGCCGGCCGCGTTGAACGCCATCGCGTCCATTTGGTCGGTCTGGTCCATCATCGAATATGGCTGTACGTCGCCCGTATCCATCCACACGATGTCGTCGCGCAACCCAAGCAGCGTGGACCAGCCGGGCGCCCAATTGTGCTGCCATTCGCCGAAGGTACCCAGCCGGTCGCGATTGCCCTCATTGATGTCGACGAACGTATCCGGCCCGAACATCATGCTTCCCGGCACGGATGACCAGCGATCATCCAGCCGGAAATGTACAAACTCATTGCCGAGGCGCAACGTATCGGCGTGGCCCAATGGAAGCGTCGCTTTCACCGAATAGCCGGTGGTATCGGAGTTGAGATCGACCGGCATGCCGCCGTTGGCTGTGCCGCCCTTGTCGTCGAGGAAGTTCATGTTCTGGCGAACGCCCTGCCAGTAAACTTGCGCTTCCAGCGTTCCCCAGGGGAAGGCGCCCAGATACCGCCCGTTTACATGTGTGGCGCTATTGAAAATTACGTCCATGAACTGGTTCGGGAAGGCCTCGCGCGGGATGTATTGCTGCCCCACCTGCAGCACGAACAGATTGGAGCCGTCGCGCGCTGCCAGCGTGAGCTGATGATTTTCGGACTGGTATTCTGTCGAGCGGACGATTCCGTCATTGCCACCGGCCTCGTAGTCGTCGGCGGCGACGATGGAACCTTCGTATGAGATATCGAGATTCTCGCCCGCGACTGTTCCAAAGACCGAGCCGCCGGCAACATCGCCGTTGCTGCGGTAAAACCCGGAGATGCGGCCTGCGCCCTCGATCGCGCCGGATTTGGAAAACACCGGGTCGGGCGAATCCACGAGGATCGTTCCGGCGATGCTGTCTCCTCCGGCGCTGACGGGCGTAATGCCCGCTATGACGGTGGCTTTGCCGACATTCGACGAGTCGATGTAGGAGAGCGGCGAATTCATGTTGTTGGGACAGGCGACCCCCACCTGCATGCCGTCAACCATCAGATTCACGCGCGCATTGTCGAGCCCGTGAATGGCGGGAAGGCTCGATACGCCGCCGGCCTGGTAAAGACTAACCCCGGCGACACCCTCAAACAGGGACGCGGTGTCATTCGTTTCCGCCCGTCTCGCGGCCAGTTCGTCGCCGCCGAGCGTGGTGGCGGTAAGGGACTGCTGATCCAGCGGCGTTGCAGTGACGACAACCATTTCGGTCGTCGTCGCGTCGCCATCGGCGAACGCCCCCTTCGCCGATGCAAGCGCCAGCACGACAGGTACGGCCAATGCGGCGCGCGGAATTTCCGGAATCCGCATGTGATCCCCCTCAGTAAGCCAACGTTAACCGCTGTCTCAATTGATGGGAAGGGTGGATAAAGTTTGAATTGCACCAGGGAACGGCGCAAGCGGGGAACTATAAAACAGCGCCTGCGCACCGGGCACGGTTGAAATTGGAACTGGCAATTGGTGTTGACTCGCCACGCCGGGCGTTGTTCACGAGAAGCTGGGTCGAACCCGGGGGAAAACCAAGCATAACCACAGACAAAGCTGCGTGAAACCCTGAGCAAATTACTTCAAGCACTGACGATCCGGTGACAATCGACTGAAAGCCGACAGGGAACCGTCTGACGAGCGGTCTGGGCGCGGCGCACCGGAGAGAATTCGAACCAGGGAGAGCGTCACCCGTTCTCCGTGAGCACGCGGCCCGCCAGGTAGAGCGAGCCGCAGATGAGGATGCGGGGTGGGCCTTCGAAGGGGCGCGCGCGCGACCAGGCGGAAACCTGCATCATCGCGTCTCCGAGACTTTCGGCGGGGCTCGCATCGAGGCCGCTCGCGCGCGCCGCATCGTAGAGATCGCCCGCGCCGCGGCTCGCCTCCTCGCCCTCGATCGCAACCGTCGCGACGTGGCGCGCAAGCCCCTGAAACGGGGCGAAGAATCCCCGCGAGTCCTTCGTCTTCAGCATACCGCAGATGAGATAGAGCGGCTTCTCCGCGCGTTCCTCGAAATCGGAAATCGTGCGCGCGATGACGGCTGCCCCCTGGGGATTGTGGCCACCGTCCAGCCAGATTTCGGCATCCCTGGGCGCAAGTTCAATCAGCGGCCCGCGCGACAGCCGCTGCATGCGCGCCGGCCAATCAACGCTGCGCAGTCCCTTCTCGATCGCACTCTCCTCGCCCCAGCCTGCCGCCCGCAGCATCGCGATGGCGACCGCCGCATTGTCGATCTGGTGACGGCCAACGAGCCGCGGCAAGGGCAGGTCGAGGAGCCCCTTCTCGTCCTGATAAACCATGCGGCCCTGTTCCTGATGGGCGAAAAAATCCCGGCCGAACTGAAAGAGCGGCGCGTGCAACGCATGCGCGCGGCGCGCGATGACGTCACGCGGAACGTCTTCCTGCGCGCCCATGATCACTGGAACACCCGTCTTGACGATGCCTGCTTTTTCGGCGGCGATGTCGACAAGCGTGCTGCCGAGGAATTCCTGATGGTCGAGTCCGACCGGCGCGATCGCGGTGACGCGCGGCAGGTCGATGATATTCGTCGCATCGTATTTTCCGCCGAGCCCCACTTCGAGCACCAGCGCGTCGGCGGGATGGCGCGAAAATGCAAGGAGCGCCGCCGCCGTGGTGATCTCGAAGAAGGTGATGGGAAGTCGCGTGTTGGCCCGCTCGCAATCTTCCAGCGTGGCGGCAAGCTCGTCCTCGCCGATCAGCCGGCCGGCGATTCGGATGCGCTCGTGGAAATGTACGAGATGGGGGGACGTGTAGACATGCACGCGCAGCCCTTGCGCTTCGAGCATCGCGCGCGCGAAAGCGCAGATCGATCCCTTGCCGTTCGTTCCCGCGACATGGAGCACCGGCGGCAGCCTGCGCTCCGGGTGATCGAGTGCGGCGAGCAGACGCTGGATGCGGTCCAGCACGAGGTCGATGCGTTTGGGATGAAGCGAGAGAAGCCGTTGGAGAATGGCGTCGCTCGCCGCGCCTGCGCTCATGGTCCCGGCGGAAGTGCGGCAAGTGCGGCGCCGGCTTTTGCCTGCGGCCGCGGCTGCTTCATCAGGAGATGTATGAGCTTCGACAAGGTGGCGCGCAGATCGCGGCGGTGCACCACCATGTCGAGCATGCCGTGATCGAGCAGGTATTCGGCGCGCTGGAAGCCTTCGGGCAATTTTTCGCGAATCGTCTGTTCAATGACGCGCTGTCCGGCGAAGCCGATGAGAGCGCCCGGTTCCGCAATCTGCACGTCGCCCAGCATCGCATAGGAAGCGCTCACTCCGCCGGTCGTCGGATCGGTGAGCACCACGATGTAAGGCAGCCCGGCCTCGCGCAGCATGTCCACGCCGATGGTGACGCGCGGCATCTGCATCAGCGAGAGAATGCCCTCCTGCATGCGTGCACCGCCCGAAGCGACGAAGAGGATGAACGGCCGGCGCTCCTGTACCGCCGCCTGCATCGCGAGCACCAGCCCCTCGCCAACGCCCATGCCGAGCGAGCCGCCGAGAAAATCGAAGGGCTGCACCGCGATCATGACAGCCATGCCGTCGAGCGTGCCGCGCGCGGCGGAAAGCGCTTCGGCGCGGCCCGTCTTGTTGCGCGCATCCTTCAGGCGGTCGGTATAGCGGCGCTCGTCGCGGAATTTTAGCGGATCGGCGACAACGGAGGGCTGCGGCAGCTCCTGACACTGGCCGCCGTCGAAGGTCATCGCGAAGCGCTGCGCGGGCCCGATGCGCATGTGATGGCCGCAATGTGGGCAAACGAAGAGCGCGGCTTCGAGGTCGCGATGGAAGATCATGTCGCCGCAGCCGGGACACTTCTTCCACAGATTCTCCGGCGTCTCGCCGGTACGCCCGGCCATCAGGCTCTTGATCCGTGGACGGACGAAATTGGTGATCCAGTTCATGGAGCTATTCTACTCCGATTCCCGGCCTCGCCCCATGCACCGATTGCGCGAGCGTTGCGCAGAATTCGGTGACGTCGCGAACGATCGCGGCCCGCTTCAGCCGCTGCTCGAGGCCCTGGGCGACGCGGGCGACGATGGAGGAGCCCACCACCGCGCCGTCGGCGAAGCGGGCGATCTGGGCGGCCTGTTCCGCCGTCTTGATTCCGAAACCGACCGCGCAGGGAAGCCCGGTGCGCGCCTTGAGCCGGTCCACGGCGCGACGCACATCGTCGGTTGAGAAGGTCTTCGTTCCCGTCACGCCGGCAATCGACACGTAATAGATGAATCCACCCGCGCCGTTCAGGATGGTGTCGAGTCGGCGCTCGTCCGTAGTGGGCGTGGCGAGCCGCACGATGTCGAGCGACTGCGCCGCTGCCGGCGTGCGCAGCACTTCGTCCTCCTCGGGCGGCAGATCGACGATGATGAGCCCGTCGACGCCCGCCATCGACGATTCCTTGGCAAAGCGCGCGGTGCCGAATGCGTGGATGGGATTGTAATAGCCCATCAACACCAGCGGGGTCGCACGGTCCCTGGCACGGAAGCGGCGGACCATGTCGAGCACTCGCGCAAGCGTCATGCCCGACGCAAGCGCCCGCTGTGACGACGCCTGGATCGCCGGCCCGTCCGCCATCGGATCCGAGAACGGCATGCCAAGCTCGATCAGATCGGCACCTGCTTTGGGAAGCTGCTCGAGAATGGCGAAGCTCGTCTCCGCATCTGGATCGCCTGCGGTGATGAACGGAACGAACGCCGCGCGGCCCGCGCGCGTGAGCTCCGCAAAGCGCCCCGCAATCCGGCTCACGACGGGATCACTTTCTTCGCCAAAAGGTACCGCGCATGTTCTCTGTTTTCCTCCCCCAGCGTGGGGGAGGTGGTTTGCGACGCGAAGCGGAGCAAACCGGAGGGGAGAGTCGGGCTACACCGCGCCCCTTCCCCCTCCGCCTCACTTCGCTCGGCACCTCCCCCACGATGGGGTAGGAAATTTGAACTCGTGTCGCGTGGCTCCAAATTCATACGCGCTCGCCCATCGCTTCAGCGACGGTGAAGACATCCTTGTCGCCGCGGCCGGAGAGCGCCATGACGATGATGGAATCCTTCGCCATTCGCGGCGCGACGCGCATGACATGGGCGAGCGCATGTGCCGGTTCGAGCGCAGGAATGATCCCCTCCTGGCGCGACAGTGCCGCAAACGCGTCGAGTGCTTCGCGATCGGTGGCGGAGAAATATTTCACCCGGCCCTGATCCTTGAGCCAAGAATGTTCGGGACCGACGCCAGGATAGTCGAGGCCAGCCGATATCGAATGCGCTTCCACAACCTGGCCCTCCGGTGTCTGCAGCAGATAGGAGCGGGCGCCGTGCAGCACGCCGGGGAGACCTTTGCCCAACGTCGCCGCGTGGCGCGCAGTTTCCGTTCCGGCGCCGGCCGCCTCGACGCCGTGGATCTCGACGGCATCGTCGTCAAGAAAGGGATGAAACAGACCGATCGCATTAGAGCCGCCGCCCACGCAGGCGACGAGAAGATCCGGCAGACGCTTCTCCGCTTCGAGAATCTGAGACCGCGTCTCCTCGCCGATAATGGTCTGAAAATCGCGCACCATTGCAGGATAGGGATGCGGGCCGGCCACCGAACCGATGATGTAGAACGTGTCGTCAACATTGGCGACCCAGTCGCGCAGCGCTTCGTTCATCGCGTCCTTGAGCGTCTTCGAGCCCGACGTGACCTCGCGGACTTCGGCGCCCAGAAGCCGCATGCGGAACACGTTGGGCCTCTGGCGCTCCATGTCGACGGCGCCCATATAAACGACGCAAGGAAGCCCGAAGCGCGCGGCGACTGTCGCCGTCGCCACGCCATGCTGGCCGGCGCCCGTCTCGGCGATAATCCGGGTCTTGCCCATGCGGCGCGCGAGCAGCACCTGACCCAGGCAATTGTTGATCTTGTGCGCGCCGGTGTGATTGAGGTCTTCGCGCTTCAGCCAGATGCGCGCGCCGCCGAGATTTGTGGTCATGCGTTCGGCGAAATAGAGCGGACTGGGGCGCCCCACATAGTGGCGCAGCAATCCGTCGAGCTCCGATCTGAATCCCCCGTCGCGTTTCGCCGACTCGTAGGCCTCTTCGAGCCGGAGTACGAGTGGCATCAGCGTCTCGGCGACGAAGCGGCCGCCATAGGCGCCGAAATGGCCGGTCGGATCCGGACCGTTGCGCCAGGAATTGGCGACGTTCATGATGGCACGGCTCCAGCGAGACCGGTTGCACGCGCGGCGGCGATGAAACCGGAGATCGCGGTCGCCGATTTCACGCCAGGCGCGGTCTCCACCCCGGAAGAAACGTCGACGCCAGGTGCGCCGGAACTGCGGATCGCGCGCGACACATTCCCGGCATCCAGCCCGCCCGCGAGTAGCCACGGCTTGCTTAATGTTCGTGTACGGATCATCTGCCAGTCGAAGGAACGCCCGTGACCTCCTGGAACTCTTTCGTGCACCGGCGGCTTCGCATCGAAGAGCAACATGTCGGCGACGTCTTCGTAGGACGCGAGCGGCGCAAAATCGGTTTCGTCCGCAATTCCCAAAGCCTTTATCACCGGCTTGCCGAAGCGCACGCGGATGAAGGCAACGCGTTCGGGCGGCTCTGCGCCGTGCAGCTGGATGAAATCGGGATCGGCAGCGCAAACGGCATCGGCGATTTCGAGGTCTGTCGCGTCCGCCAGAAGCGCGACGACGCGCACGCGCCCGCGCAATGACGTGGCAAGCGCCGCTGCCTGTTCCGGCCGCACATGCCGCGGCGAATTGCGGTGAAAAACGAGTCCCGCGAAATCGGCACCCGCACGCAGAACGGCGCTCGCATCCTCTTGCCGCGTGATGCCACAGATTTTTACTTGCACCATCGGGCGCCGCTTATCCGCTCCCACTGTCGAGAAGGCAAGCTACCACGTCACGCGGCCGTGGGGCTTAACTCACTCCTCCCCGCCGTTGTTCAGGCGGGCGCGCAGTTCCTTGCCGGTGCGGAAGACGGGGGCGCGCTTTTCGTCGACCTTGACGGGCGCGCCGGTTCGAGGGTTTCGGCCCGTGCGCCCCGGTCGCACCTTCACGGAGAAAGCGCCGAAACCGCGGATCTCGACCCGCTGCCCGTCCGACAGCGCAGCCGTGATTTCGTCGAGAACTGTGGAAACGATCCGCTCCACGTCGCGATGGTAAAGATGCGGATAGCGTTGCGCGAGACGCGCCACCAGTTCGGATTTGATCATCCCCGCCCCCCAAAGGGCACTCCCGGGCGACAAAACCTGTAGTCGATCCCGACGCCATAAGCGTGTCAGAGCACTCCGGGAGCGTCAACGGGAAGTCATTGAACTGCGTGCGGTTTCGCGCGGTGCGACGTTTTTGTCACTCCTCCTCTGCGGTTTCGGTGTCCGTGCCGGTGTCCCGGCGCTTGCGCAATGCCGCGCCGAGAATGTCGCCGAGCGAAGCGCCGGAATCCGACGACCCGAATTGCGCGACGGCTTCTTTCTCTTCCGCCATTTCGCGCGCCTTGATCGACAGCGAGATTTTCCGCGATGCCTTGTCGACGGCGGTCACGACTGCGTCCACCTTGTCGCCGACGCCGAAGCGCTCCGGGCGCTGGTCGTTGCGGTCGCGGGCGAGGTCGGAGCGGCGGATGAAGGCCTTCACGCCGTCGGCCAGGCTGACTTCGATCCCGCCATCGTTGACTTCGGTCACGGTGGAAGTCACCACGGTGCCTTTCCTGAGCGGACCGGCTTTCTCCAATGGATCGGCGCTGAGTTGCTTCACGCCGAGGCTGATGCGTTCCTTCTCGACGTCGACATCCAGCACTTTGGCCTTGACCATGTCGCCCTTCTTGTAATCGGCGACGGCCTGCTCTCCGGGCTTGTCCCAGGAGAGGTCAGAAAGATGCACCATACCGTCGATATCGTTGTCGAGCCCGATGAACAATCCGAATTCGGTGATGCTCTTGATCTCGCCTTCGATCGTGCTTCCCGTCGAATGCGCGGCGGCGAAGGCGGCCCACGGATTCTCGACGCATTGCTTGAGGCCGAGGCTGATGCGCCGCTTGTTCGAATCGACTTCGAGAACCTGGACCTCGACCTCCTGTCCCGGAGTCACGATTTTCGACGGCGCGACGTTCTTCTTCACCCAGCTCATCTCGGAGACGTGCACGAGCCCTTCGACACCGGGCTCGAGCTCCACGAATGCGCCGTAATCGGTGACGTTGGTGACCTTTCCGGTGAAGCGGACGCCCGGGGGATATTTTGCGGCCACGCCTTCCCAGGGATCTGTCTGCAACTGCTTCATACCGAGGCTGATGCGCTGCGTTTCCTGGTTGATCTTGATGATCTGCACGGTGACCTGCTGTCCGACCGAGAGCACTTCGGTGGGATGGCTGACGCGCCGCCAGGCGATATCCGTCACATGTAGAAGCCCGTCGACGCCTCCCAGATCGACGAAGGCGCCGTAATCGGTGATGTTCTTGACCGTGCCTTCTACGATCTGCTTCTCGGTCAGGCTGGCGACGAGAGACGAGCGCTCTTCGGCGCGGCGCTCTTCGAGCACGGCGCGGCGCGACACGACGATGTTGCCGCGGCGGCGATCCATCTTCAATATCTGAAAGAGCTGCGGCTGGTTCATGAGCGGGCCGACATCGCGCATCGGTCGCACATCGACCTGGCTGCCGGGAAGAAAGGCGACCGCGCCGTCGAGATCGACCGTGAAGCCGCCCTTCACCCGCCCGAAAATCACGCCGGTGACGCGCGTCTGTTCGTTGAATGCTTTCTCGAGCCGAATCCAGCTCTCCTCGCGGCGTGCCTTGTCGCGTGATAGGACCGCTTCGCCAAGCGCGTTTTCGATGCGCTCGACATAGACTTCGACCTCACTGCCCAGGACAATATTGGGCGGCTGGCCGGGCATCGCGAATTCCTTCAAGGCGACCCGGCCCTCGGTCTTCAGTCCCACATCGACAATGGCGAAATCATTCTCGATGGCGACGACGATGCCGCGAACCACCGCGCCCTCGGCAGGCGAGCGGGTTTCAAAACTGGCTTCCAGCATCGCGGCGAAATCGTCGCGGCTGGGGTTGGAAATGGATTCGACGGCAGCCTGTGCCATGATGTGTCCTTCTCGATATCGGGTTTCGCGTGGCCGGATCGGCCTGCCGTCCTGCGCAGCAGCCGCGACAGCCATTGGCCTCGCGAACGCGCGCGTGAAAGCTTTGGGAGTGCTTCGCAAGCCTGCCGATGCGAGCCCGCCGGGTCTCCTTAACCCCTTTGGCGGGCTGCGAGCGCTTCCTCGATCCTGGGCCGGACCAGGGCGAGGGCTGCCGCGAACGCCGCGTCTATATCCAAATTGCTCGTATCAAGCAAGGCCGCGTCCGGAGCGCGCAGCAGCGGCGCGACAGTTCGGTTCCGGTCGCGGGCGTCGCGCGCCCTTATCTCGGCGAGGATGGCGGCTTCCGAAGCCGGCTCGCCGGCCGCTTCCAGTTCGAGCCGGCGGCGACGGGCGCGAAGCTCGGGCGCCGCATCGACGAAGAGCTTGGCGGTGGCATCGGGGCAAACGACCGTGCCGATGTCGCGTCCGTCGATCACCGCGCCCGCAGCGCCCGGATCGCGCGCAAAATGCTGCTGCCACGCCAGTAACTCCGCGCGCACGCCGGGGATCGCCGCCACCACGGATGCGCCCTCGGCGATTTCGCGCCCGCGCAGATCGTAGCGCTCTGCATCGGCCGGATCGACGGCGCGCGCCGAAGCAACCGCCGCAGCCTCGTCGCGGAGATCGCCATGCGCGCGCAGAATGCGCAGCGCGGCCAGGCGGTACAGCGAACCAGAATCGAGATGGGCGAAATGGAAATGCGCGGCGAGACGCCTGGCCAGGGTTCCCTTGCCCGACGCCGCGGTGCCGTCCACGGCAATCACGATGGGGCGGCTCATCGTCCGGGTACGGACAAATCGGCGCCGAGGCTGCGCATGAGCTGTCTGAATTTGGGAAAGCTCGTGCGCACCATCGTGGAATCGTCGATGGACACCGGGCGGCGCGTTGCAAGACCCGCCACGAGGAACGACATCGCAAGCCGGTGATCCATGTTGGTGGCGATGCGTGCCCCGCCTTCGACGCCATCCGCTCCCCTGCCCTCGACGATCAATCCGTCGGGAAGTTCCTCGACAGCGACGCCAATCGCCTCAAGGCCGCGCGCAATGCCGGCGACGCGATCGCTTTCCTTGACGCGCAATTCCCCGAGTCCGCGCATGATGGTGCGGCCCTCTGCAAACGCGGCGACGACCGCGAGCATGGGATACTCGTCGATCAGCGACGGCGCACGCGCGGGCGGCACTTCGACGCCTTTCAGCGGTGAGGCGCGAACGTGAAGATCGGCGATCGCTTCGCCGCCGCTTTCATCGCGATTTACAATCTCGATTGCGGCGCCCATCTCCCGCAGCGTCTCAAGCAAGCCGGTACGTCTGGGACTCATGAGCACGCCCGGGAGCGTCACCTCGGATCCGTCCACGAGCAAGGCGGCGGCAAGCGGAAATGCAGCGGACGATGGGTCGCGCGGCACGCGCACCATCGCGGGATGCAGCTCCGCTTCGCCCATGACATGAACGGCTTCTCCGCCGCCGGGAAGCATCTCAACGGCGATCTCTGCGCCGAAGGCCGTCAGCATGCGCTCGGTATGATCGCGCGTGAGCGCGCTCTGCGAGATGCGCGAACGCCCGGGCGCGTTGAGCGCAGCGAGTAACAACGCCGATTTCACCTGTGCGGAGGCGATTTCGACATGGTGCTCGATCGCGATCGGACGCGGAGCGCCGGTGAGCGACAGCGGCATATAGCCTCCGGCCCGCGCCGCATAGGCGGCGCCGAAACGTGCGAGCGGCTCGAGCACGCGATGCATCGGCCTTTTCCTGAGCGATGCATCGCCGGTGAACGCCGCGGTGATCGGCGTCGTGGCGATCGCACCCATGACAAGGCGAGCACCTGTTCCGGAGTTGCCGAAATCCAGCACGTCGTCCGGCTCCGCGAACCCGCCCGTGCCCACCCCCTGCACGCGCCATTCGCCGTCGCCATCGTGAAGGACGGTGACGCCGAGTTTACGCATCGCGGCGGCCGTACACAGCACGTCATCGGCCTCGAGGAGCCCCGAGATTTTCGTCTCTCCGACGGCCAGCGCGCCCAGGATGAGCGCGCGGTGCGAAATCGACTTGTCGCCCGGCACCAGCGCCACGCCCTTGAGCGGCCCTGACCGGCGCGCTTCGAGCGGACGTGAGATTTCCGGGGCCTTCATGGGACGTTCCTACATCGCTTTGACAGGCTGGCCCAAAGGTGGCAAACGACCCGACCCTCGAAACCGGAAATCACAATGGGAAGCATGACCCTGGTCAAGGCGGATCTCGGAATCAAACGCATTTGCCCCAGCTGCAGCGCGCGCTTTTACGACCTCCAGAAGCGCCCGATCGAATGCCCCAAATGCGCGGCCTCTTTTGAGCCGGAGTCGCTCTACAAGCAGCGCCGGCCACGCCAGCCCGAGCCCGAGAAGGCGGTGGTCGTGGCGCGCGAGCGGGACGAAGAAGAAGAGGTCGAGGAGACCGAGGAGCTGGAAGCGGCCGAGGACGAAACCGCCGCGGACGAGACGGCCCCCCTCGAGGCCGCCGACGACGAGGTCGTCGCCGAAGAAGAAACAGAGACCACGGGCATGTCTGTCGTCGAGCCCGATGCCGAGAACGCCGAGATCGCGGACATCGAGGAGGAAGATATCGTGGAGGAGGATGCCGAGCATTCGGCCCTTCTGGAGGAAGTGGAGGAAGAGGAAGATGATGTCACCAACATCATCGATGCCGACCTGGACAAGGATGAGCGATAGGAGCGAGGCGAACGCCGCAAGAAACCGGCCGCGAGCCGCATGGGGCCATAGCTCAGTTGGGAGAGCGCTTGAATGGCATTCAAGAGGTCAGCGGTTCGATCCCGCTTGGCTCCACCAGCCTTCGCTCGCGAAGCGAGAGAAGACTGCCCGGCGAAGCCCAAAGGGCGAAGACGGGCCCCCTCACCCGCTCATGAGCGGTTGATAGCGCGTTGTCCCTAAGCCCTCTCCCACAAGGGGAGAGGGGATTCCGCGCGCTGATTTCCTGCTGTCGACGCAGGTTTCCGAATTCCCCTCTCCCCTTGTGGGAGAGGGATGCAGGTACGGGCGATGAATTCTGCTCAGGCGCGGATGAGGGGGAACACATTAAATGAAAATCACCCCACGATTCGATCCCATAAGATAAAGGTCTAGTCTCCTCCTTCCGCGGCGGGCGCGCGGGCAGTCGAATGTGAAAGGGTGCTTGTTGCGCGCGTTCATGGATGCCCGCTCGGTGCACACCGGCAGCACGATCGACACCGACCTCGCGATCGTGGGCGGCGGCCCCGCGGGAATTTCGCTGGCGCTCGCCCTTGCCAGTGCGCCCATCCGTGTACTCCTGCTGGAAAGCGGAGGGTCGCACTTCGAACCCGCGACCCAGTCTCTCTACGCGGGCGAAGAGACGGGCGTCTCCTACATTCCGCTCGAGAACACACGCCTGCGCTATCTCGGCGGCTGTAGCAATCATTGGGGCGGATGGTGTCGTCCGCTCGACCCGGTCGATTTCGAGCCCCGCGCCACGCTTGCCCATTCCGGCTGGCCGTTTGGGCGCGCCGAGATCGAACCCTATTTCGCCCGCGCGCAATCGCTCGTCGAAGCGGGACCTTTCATCTATGACGAGACCGGCAAATGGGCGAATGCGCTCGGGGCGCCGATCCATCTCGCGCCCGGCGGCGTCTACACGACGTTTTTCCAGTTCAGCAAGCAGCGCGGCAGCATCCTGCCCACCCATTTCGGCGAGCGTTACGGAGAAGATCTCAGGCGGATCGGAAACCTCCAGGCGTTGCTCCATGCCAATGTGACGGGACTGAGGCTTTCCACCGACGCGGCGCGGCTCGACCATCTGGACGTCGCCACGCTCGCCGGCAACCGCTTTAAAGTGAAACCGAAATTCGTGGTGCTCGCCGCCGGTGGCATCGAGACGCCGCGCCTCCTGCTCGCCTCCAACGATGTGATGACGGCGGGTGTCGGCAATGCGCAGGACCTCGTCGGCCGCTTCTTTGCCGATCATCCGATTCCAGGACAGACCGCGACGCTCGTTCTCTTCGACGGTCACGTCGCGCCCTACTATCAGCTGCCGCAGGCCGCGAACGGAGCATATTTCCGCGCGGCCTTTGCGCCGCGCGACGATTTCCGCCGGGCGCACGGCGTTCCGGGAGCGCTGGCGACGGTCGAGGGCGAGGTGCAGCTCGACGGTGTGGGACTTGCCGCGTTGGCGGAAACAGCTGGCGCATTGGGAATGGACGCGTCCTCGATGCGCGCCTTCACGCTCGGCTGCGGGATGGAGCTCGCGCCCGATCCCGATCGGCGCGTGACGCTCACATCGCGAAAAGACGCGCTCGGCATGCCACGCCTCAAACTCGACATGCGGGTCTCCGACGATGATTTCGCGCAGTACCGCAACACGCTCAAGGAGCTCGGGCGGCAGCTGCTCGCCGCGCGCACCGGCATGATCCGCCTGCTGCACACATCGCGCGCCGAATGGCTTGCCGGCATGGATTGGGGCAACCACCACATGGGAACCACGCGGATGAGCATCGACCCGCGCCGCGGCGTGGTCGACGCGAATTCGAAAGTGCACGGCGTCGGCAATCTCTACGTCGCCGGCAGTTCGGTATTTCCCACCTATGGCGCTTCGAACCCCACGCTCAATCTGATTGCGCTGGTGCTGCGGCTTGCCGATCATCTCAAGAGACAGTTTCGATGAGCGTCGCGGAAAAAACATCGATCGCGCGCCGCCCGCTGCTGGCGGGCCTGCTCGGCCTGGCCGGACTTGCCGTCGCGGCGCTTGCGACATTCGAAGCGCCACGGCTTCTGTCGCCGCGCCATGCGCCCTCGCCTTTCGACGATCTTCTCGTGAAGCTGCCCGACCGCGACAGTGCCGCTCGCCTTGGCGCGGCATTTCTTGCGGAAAACCGCACATTCGATGCGGACAGATCGGCAACGGCCCTGCGTCGGCGCCTCGCGACCCGCCCGCTCGACGCCGCGATCCAATCCGATCTCGCTGAAAAGCGCATCGTGGAAGCTCATGGCTGGGTGCTGCCCGAGACGCTGGTCTCGCTCTGCGCACTCGCGGCGAAGGCGGCGTAAGCCAGCCGATCGCGGCCGTGGCGTGCGATCGCCCGGGCGCGACATCGAAACAACTCCCTGCTCGCGACCTTTCAGACGCGCACACTGAAACAACTCCCTGATCGCGAGCCCTCAGACAGAATTTGGAATCCGCGCCGCGCTCCGCACTGACGAAATCTGTACATCGAAACAAATTCCCTGCTCGTGAGCTCTCAGTCATGCACATTGAAATAACTCCCTGCTCGCGACCCCTCAGACGCGCACACTGAAACAACTCCCTGCTCGCGGGCCGTCAGATTGGAATTTGGAATCCGCGCCGCGCTCCGCACTGACGAAATCTGCACATCGAAACAAATTCCCTGCTCGCGAGCTCTCAGTCATGCACATTGAAATAACTCCCTGCTCGCGACCCCTCAGACGCGCACATTGAAACAACGCCCTGCTCGCGGGCCCTCAGATTGGAATTTGGAATCCGCGCCGCTCCCCGAGCCGACGAAATCCGCACATCGAAACAATTCGAGCGCGTGCCGCTCGGAATGAATCGCTACCCCAAAGCGTGTCATTTCCGCGAAAGTGGGAACCCAGGAGCAGTGCTTACGGAATTTCTTCACGGTCCCAGGTCCCGGCTCTCCGCTTCGCGTCGGCCGGGATGACACGCTTTTGAAACAACTCCCTGCTCGCAACCCCTCAGTCGGCAATTTCGCCTGGCGCGGCGGGCGGGCAAGAGAGCGCCTCGGCTCGTTTTTTCCTGCACACCGCCGGCACGCCGTTCTCGACGCGCAGCGCGGCCCGTGTTCGTCGCGCCGCCTTGAGGTTGTCGATCCCCATCACCGAGAAGAGTTGGCGCCGCGCCCTGTCGTCTCCGTCGACCATGGCCAGCACGGTGTCGTAGGCCAGGCGCCTGATCGGGTCCGAAGTCTTCAGCGCGGCAACCGTCTCCGGAGCCTGCTCGAGTGCCCAATCGATCGCCAGGAGGAAGCGGCCGAACGCCAGCTTTTTCGCTCCCGGCCGGCCACCCGGATTGCCCGAGACTCCCTTCTTGAATCGCGTGTGCAGCGGCGGCTTCCGGTATCCGACCTCATAATCTCCGGTTCCAGGCATCGTCGATCTCCTTGTCCAATCAAGGAGTCGGGTATAGACCGCACTGGTATTTATGTCAACTGTATTGGTCTATATCAGGCCAACCTCCTAGCCTCGGGTGGCATGCGCCAGCGTGGGAACCGGTCATACGATCAAAATCCAACGATGTCGTAGGCGCAGGGGGATTTGATCCGCGCAAGCGAGGCCGACGATCTTTGAGCAACGCGGACGGGAGGTCGTGCGCGAAGCTAGCCATCCGGAGTTTGCGCAAACGTTTCGATGAATCCGGCCGCAAAACCTTCGCGGATTTTCCATGACCTGTGTACATATTGGCTTACGTCGAGAGAGGCGCTGTCAGCGGCCGCGCAGCCGTTCCAAAATAGCGAAGCGCCAATCACGAATGCGCTCAGCGTGAGTGGAACATTGAACTTAAGCCCGAATCCGAATTGCGTTTTCCGCATTTCCCCGCCGCCACCAAGGTACAGATCTGGCAACAGAACCGTCGCTTGCAAACGAGGACGGTTTTGTCATGAATGTCACAGACTGCGCAGCCGCCTTCACCTCCCCCAGCATCTCGTATTTTCATGAACTAAGAGGCTAGGCGGCCTTGCGGAACGGCTCCATGTCGGCGTCGTCTTGGCCCGTTATCAGGCGGGCGCCGCGCTGGTAAGTCAGATACAGCCACGCCCAGTTGAGCGCGACACTCAGGCGGTTCCGGAAGCCGATCAGAAAGTACACATGCGCGACGCACCATAGAAGCCACGCGAGAAAGCCTGCGAGGCGAATGCGCCCGAAATCGGCAACCGCATTCGAGCGGCCAATGGTTGCGAGATTCCCCTGATCGACATAGCGAAACGGTTCGATCGTCTGTTCGCCCGCAAGTCGCCGCGCCATCAGGCGCCCGACATAGGCGCCCTCCTGCTTGGCAGCCGCCGCAACGCCTGGAACGGGCGAGCCATCGCAATTCTGTATCAACGCCGTGTCGCCGGGAACAAAGACGTTCGGATAACCGGGCACCGAGAGGTCGTGCGAGACTTTCACACGTCCCGCCTTGTCCACGGGCACGTTGAGCCAATCGCCCGCAGGCGATCCGCGCACACCCGCCGCCCAGACGATCGTTTCCGCGTCGATTCTCTCCGATCCGATAGTTGCCATGCCGCGAGCAAGGCCAGTGACGGCGGTGCCAAGGCGTACGTCGACGCCAAGTTCCTCGAGTGCGTGGCGCGCTTTCGTGGAAAGCGATTCCGGCATGGCGGGAAGCAGTCTCGGTCCGGCTTCGAGAAGAATGACCTTGGCGCAATGCGGCGTAATCGAACGAAAGTCCCTGGCGATGGAATGCCGAGCAAGCTCGGCGATCGCGCCCGCCATCTCGACGCCGGTCGGTCCTCCGCCGATGATAAGGAAGGACAGAAGAGCGCGCCGCTTCGCCGGATCGTGCTCGGTTTCCGCCCGCTCGAAAGCGAGAAGGACATCGCTCCGCACACGGATCGCGTCATCCAGAGTCTTTATGCCGGGTGCGTAGTGGGCCCATTGATCCTTCCCGAAATAGCTGTGGCGTGCGCCAGTCGCGATGATCAGACAATCGTAGGCGACACCCCCTTGGCCACGAATACTGATGAGCCTGCCGGCCAGATCAACGCGGTCGACTTCGCCCATGAGAACCTGCGTATTTTTCTGGTCTCTCAACATGCTGCGGATGGGCTGCGCGATGTCGGCAGGAGATAGACCGGCGGTCGCTACCTGGTACAACAATGGCTGGAACAGGTGATAGTTTTGCTTGTCGACCAGGATGACGTCTGCGACCGCGTGTCTCAAGGCGTGTACGGCGGACAATCCTCCAAAACCAGCCCCGACCACGATGATGCGGGGCCTCGAAGATAGCGTGATTTCCGGCTTATCCATGTGTTGTTCTCCCGTTTGCGGCGTCACATTGCAGTTCGGTGCACCGCGTCAAGATCGGCGCGGCACACAAGGCTGAAAGCGAGCAGCGGATCGGGATCGAGACGCTTCGACAGCGCGTTTTTGGCGAGCTGCCGCAATTCGATGCCGGGCTTGAGCGAAATATCGACGATGGATCGCAGCACGGCCTCTGCTTCGCGTACAACCTCAGGCGGGGCAAAGAGCCTGATCCGGTTGACGAGGCCGATCAAACGCTGCTCTTCGCCTCCGACCGCAATCTCGTCGTGCAGCTGCGCGTTCATCAAACAGCTTGATGCATTCATTACGAAGTCCGCGTAAACGGTCTCGCGCTTGGCGATTTCCGACGCCACGCGCTGAAGGCGGTTCTGGTACCTTTGGGTGTAGATCGCTGCGAGAAGGGAGGCGCTGCCACCCGCAAGAGCGCCGACGAGAGCAAAAAGCGGATCCAACAGCGTCGCATCGATGTGCATGTTCGCCTGCTCAAAAATTGATGCCGAGCTGAACGCCCAGGACCGTTGCGTTCTTGATATCTCCCGTGCCGCCGGGGTGAACGACGTACTGAACGTCGGGCTGCACAAAGAAGGCGCCGTTCGAGTCGAAGCGATAGGTCAGTTCGACAACCTTCTCGTAATCCTGACCGTCGGGCGGACCTGGCAGTTGTCCCATTTGCTCCGCGCGTTGAAGATCGCTGCTGAAATAGCCGGCCGCTACACCGAATTCGATCGTGTCCCTCGGGCGGCTCTCGAACATTCCGCGCGCGGCAAACCCGGCGGTAAGAAACAAGGGAAGGGGCTGGATGTGAGATTCCGGCGCGACGGTGACCGACCCAAAAATGCCGAACCCGCTGTTGCTGCCAGGTCTGCCAAAAGGGACAAGCACCTGATCGAACATTGCGTACAAGCCCCAGCTTCCGTGAGTCGTGGCACCGGACGCGAAACTGGTAAGTTCACTCGCGTCGTACCAGCCGCCAAGCTTGTAATTCCCGAGCAGCTGGCTGTCGCCGGGCAGTCCGTTCAGCTGGTGACCGATTTCCGTAATGGAGAAAGCTGGGCCATTCAGGGAGAGGTCCATGCCGTGATGCGCGTTGGTACGGATCCCGGGGTCGCCGTTGTAAACCGCTGCCATGACGTAGCTGCGCGGAGTGGGATTCACTTTCACCAGCGCCGCCCAGGTGCCGGTGTAAGCGGTCATGCCCGGTGCATCCAGCAAGATACCGAATGGGTTTCCGCAAAACGCGTTCGACACTAAGCCGGCGTTGTAGGCCGAAACCTGAAAATCATCCGTAGTCGCAAATCGTCCGATCCGAAGTTCGATCAGGTCGTTCAATAGCTGCTGCTGATACGAAACGTCGATGACACGGTAAGTCTGAAAACCATAGATCTGTTGTGCACTGAAGACGTTGCCAATGTCATCGGCCGACAGACTGTTTCCCCAGCGTTCCGAAAACGATGTAAAGATGGTTCCGCCACTCAGATGGGAGATTTTGTCCAGATCGAAGAGCATGTTCAGCTCGACGCTTGTCGGCGCGGTGGCGCCTTGGGAGCGGCCACCGCTGGGATTGCCCGCGACGTCGGTTACGAGGATCAACCCGGGCGTGATGCCGAAGTCTTCCAGGTCCGATCTCACACCTCCCCAGTCGCCTAGGAGATGTTCGGAGGGAAGCATGAGCTGAAACACGCGTGTCGCGGGGTCGGTTACACCGCCATCGCTCGCCTGCTCCTGCGCAACAGCTACTGACGTACAGCTGAGTACGTGAAGCAGAGCAAACAGTAAGGATGGGCGTTTCATTTCCCCTCACTCCGTCAGGCTCCGGCCATTGCATCGAATTTGTGTGGCGGCCGAGTCGAACTGGGCTTTGGATCCAAACTCGGCGCTGATGTTTGCTGTGCCTTCCGTTTGGCATTCGCGAGAAGCTTGCGCGAGTGTGGTGTGTCACGAAGCTTCCAATTGGCAAACGCAAGCTCGACGGCACGTTCGGGCCGATTGCCGACGCCCAGGAAAAAAGCAGCGGCGTGGTCGGCATACGCTTCGGACCGACGCGCCAACAACAGCTCGTAAGCTATGGTTGTGCCTTCCGCCTTGCATGCAGCTGTGTAGTCACCACGAGCGGCCAGAATTTCCGCGTACGTCGCGCGATATTCCGGATCGTCGGAGGCTTCGAGCAGCGGCGTGATGAGCGATAAGGCGAGATCCGACCGCCCTCGCGCGAGAGCCACTTCGGCCCGATGCCCGCGCCCCGGAACGTGTGCGGGCAGGATCGCGTCGAGATCGGACAGAATCGCGTCTGCACGTTCCAATTCGCCGCGGCGCATCGCGCTTACGCCCCATTCGAAAAGCAACTGCGCGCAAGGAAAAGGCGATACGCCCTTGTCGGCATCGAGTGCGCCCGCATAGCAGGATTCCGCCTCTTCCCATTGGCCCATTTCCGCCAGGAGCGATGCAAGCGCGCCAAGCGTGGAAATGTCCGGATCGTGCGCTGCAAGTCGCTCGCGGAGCACCAGCGCTGCGGAGTATTTTCCGGTTGCCTGGAGCAGCGCTGCTCTTTCCGCGTCAATTTTTCGACTGGCGTATCCGGCCGCGAACGCCTGATCGAGAAGCGCGCTTGCCGCGGCGAAGCGATGGAAGCGTCCGGCGAGCCGCGCGCGGATGTATAGGGCCTCCGCCGTACCGGGCGACAATGCGATTGCCTCGTTTGCGATCGTTTCACCCCGGTCGTGGTCCGCTATACGGCCGAGGACGTCTCCGCGAAGAAACAGTAGGTTTGACAAGGCCACGAGGCCGTCGAACGTTGCGCCTTCCTTGCGGCGAGTCTCTTCGCTGTTGACCACCGCCGACAGATTGGCGATGGCAATGCGCCCGCTCGTATATCGTCCTTGAGCGATCATCACGCGGCTTTACTCCTTCAAACCGGTGAGCAGCGCGGGATAGCCACGGGTCAACGACCCGCCGTCGATGACGATCGTGTGACCGTTGATCGATCGCGCATTTTCCGATGCGAGATACACGGCCGCAGCAGCGATTTCTTGCGCTTGTACCGGCCGCTTCAGCGGGATTTTGGCGAGGAAGAGCTCGCGCATGACAGGATTTTCCAGCTCTTTTTTCGTCAACGGTGTCTCCACCAACCCCGGTGCGATGCCGACCACACGGATGCCACGACCGCCAAGCTCCAACGCGCCACAGCGTGTGATCATGTCCACTCCCGCTTTCGCTGCGCAGTACGCCACCTGGCCTTCACCCGGTTGCTGACCGTTCACCGAAGAGATGTTGATGATTACCCCGGGCCGTCCCTGTTCGAGCATCTGACGGGCGCCGTGCTTCACACCATAAAACACTCCGCCGAGCGTCACGGCCTGTACGGCCTTCCATTTCTCGGCGCTCAACTCGGTGATCGGCGTGATGGCCCCAAAGCCTGCGCAATTGACCACGATATCTAGCGACCCGAACACATCGTGCGCCTCGCGGATCGCACCTTCGACCTGGCTCTCGTCCGAGACATCTGTGACGCGGCCGATCGCGCGATCGCCCAGCTCGCCGGCCAGTGCATCGAGCGCAGACGCGTTCACGTCGCACAGCAAAACGCGCGCGCCCGCTTCGATAAAGGCCGTCGCGATTGCCTTGCCGATGCCTGATGCAGCGCCGGTCACTAGGGCTCCCTTGTCCTTCAACATATCCATGTTCCAATCTCCATTCGTTGCGAGAGTTTTCGAGTTAGCGCGGCGCGGCCTCCAGGTAGTCGTGTACGACCTGACCGTCGCTCAGCGTCATGTCCCAAAGATGCTGGCGGCCTTCGAGCACGCGCACCACCGGAAGCGCCGCCACCGGGCAGCCGACGTGCGGGATCATGTACAGTTCGGCGGGGCCGCCCCAGGCGCCTTTCAGACGGACGTCGTAGATACCGACCCGAACGAGCTGAGCCACCTTCGGCGTGTGGTTATCCACGTCGGGAAGAAGCTTGAGCACGAGCTGCGTGGTCTGCAGCTCCTGCTCGATCTCAGCGAGGCGGTCCGAAAGGTCCACCGCGCGATATGGCATGGTCGCGAGCGCGACCTGGACGCCACCATAAGACAGAGTGCCCGTAAGAACCTCTCGCAGAGTCTTCAGCTCGGGTTCGCCGTGCCGTTTGGGGAAACCCAGAATCTCTCTGCCAGCTAACGTCGGCGATTCGCTGTCGAGGAACGCCTGGAAGACATAAATGATCGGCTTGCCCTCGAACGTGCATGCCACCGAATGGCCAACCTCGCTGTACGGCCCGAAGCCGCTGACCTCGGACATGTGTCGCCATTCCATGGTGACGCGATTGCCCTCGGCGGGTTGGAGAGGTTCCGGTACCACCGCGCGGACGGCCTCCGCAGTGCTCTCATAGGTGATGACGAGCTGCTGCATGTTTTGGTACCGCCAGGGCCCACGCGGGTAGGCGGGCCTTAGCGTCGACATGACGGGATATTGGAGAAACGGGTGGGCCTGCATCTGATGTCGCTCCGCATTTGATGTACCGACGCCGGATTTGCCGCTTACGACCATCGCTTCGTTTTCCAGATTGCGCATGTTCAACCTCCGCCCAGGAAAGCCGGCAGAGGAAGGTCGGTACGGTTGTTCGGTTCTCGAACGTAGGGAAACAGCAGGCTCGCCGGTTTAGTCGGCGCGTCGACGCCGTCGCCCAGCCGCTCGCCTTCTCCGCCGTTCACCATCAGGGTGAGCAGATCGTCCAGAATGTCGTCACTGAGCCAGCGGCCGCCGGCGCTTTGGTGCGGTAGGTTGCTGATGATCGCCTTTTCGATCTCGAGAAATCTGCCGGGCGCAAATGGATGGGCCAGATCGAGGATCAGGTAATCGTCGATCAGCAGATCGCGAAGCGGGTGGTGCCCGTCCGGCACGGGCGCCCACGCCGTTGCACCATCCAGACCATCGAAAAATGCCAGGTTCGCGTCGAGACGCGACTCGTACATCGGCCGGTATACGGGCGAAAGCGCGAACGTATCTTCCCGATTGTAGAGGTCGCGCAGCTCGATTGCTTTGGTGCGTGCATCCCGCGTGGCATTTGCGAGCACGAAGTTCTTTATCTCGGGCCTTCCGAGACGCTCGATCCGGATTGGCTTCCCCCGGCGGGTCACGATGTCCTCGGCGATCGCGCCGATCAGTGTCACACCGTCAAAGCTCTTTACTATCGGCGCGAGCGGTACCTCGGCCACGATGGCGAGGACATCGCGCAGCTGAACGGTGTTGGTCCCTGGATTCTCAAACGCGAGCTTTTCAACGATATCCGTTGTTCGGAGCGCAGCCTCGACATCCATGAAAAAGGGATCACTGACGAGTCCCGCAAAAATGCGTATGCCGTTCTTTTCCGCGGCTTCTCCGACGACAAAATCCGTTTCCCGTCCGTCTAAGGTGGCGACATGTCCTTTCTGTTGAGACGTGCCCTCGACGACATCGCCGAAACGGACATCGACGGTATACTCCGACGTTCCGTGGCTGATGCCGGTTCCCGACTGGAACAGCGGGCGCAGCCGGAACCGGTACGTGACAACGTCGCTGAAGAAGGCCCGCGCCGGAGCCATGGGAAAAACGTTCATGATCAGCACAAGATTCCCGGCGCGCTCTGGACTGGGAAAAGCGTAGAAATCGGTGATGTCGACGGACGGATCGCCCATCACCGCGGGGCCGCTAAAATGGTCTGACATAGGGTGTTGTCTCCTTTTCCTCAGAATTGTTGTTCGATCAGGCCTCCGAGCGCTTTGAGCCCGGGGATGAACAGATATTCGCCACCCTTCACGCGGATGAACGTCGGCAGATCGAACAGGAAGGGCTGTTTCGCGCCGGGTACGGACATCTGGGAACCTTCGCCACCCAGGCCGTTAACCGGGTCCTGCTCGTTTGCATCCAGCCCGATGAACTCGCCGCTCTTCATCCACTCGTGTTGAACAAACTCGAACTGTCGCTCGATATCGGCTTGGATGAACATGTTGATGAGGCCGCGATCGACACCATCGTCATCTAGACAGCCTTCTTTCAGCAACGGCCCGTACTCCACGCCGCGCCGGATCAATCGGTGCCGGCGCACGGCCGTAGCTCGTGTGAGCGGCGTCGCACGCGGGTTGCTTCGACGGAGATGCGCGCCGAGCGGGCACCTGAGTCCCTGAGCGTCACCTTCGTAGGTGAAGTTGTTGCGCCGCTGCGGATCTGCCGCGATCGCGGGATCATCCTTGTCGGGCGACAGGTCAAGCGGACAGCCGCTGCGCCAGCGCCCCATGATTTTCGCGGCGACCAGTTCCTGATGATAGTGATCGTCGGAACCATACAACGACTTGGCGGCGCTGCTTAGGTGGCGGCGAAACGCGGCGACGTCCTGGTACAGCTTGCGGAAGACCAGATAGGTTCCGTTCCGCCGCAATTCGAACGGCTCCGGCGCCTGCGTGCCTTCAGCACCGACTTCGTCCTCGTAACCGAGAAGGAACTCGCCGGGCTTCAGGGCACGCCACGAGCCGTCTTCCTGCAGCACGCCGTCGCCCGGGTACATAGGTGTGTCTGCTCCCTCAATCGGCGGCTGAGAAATCGGATCGGCGTAACCGAAGTGCTGACCTTCCGACCCGATACCGTTTTCATGCGCAAGTGCCATCGTGTCCTGAACGAACTGGATCTCGATGCCGCCCGCCGCTTCCATTTCTGTACAAATCACCTGCATGGCCTCGTCGCGTCCCGGCGCCGAATCCGTGCGTATCCAGGCCATGGCGTGAATGTCGGGGCCGCCGAGGCCTCCTACCCAATGTTCCGGCGCATGCGGACCGAAATCGCCCACCTCGCGAGCACGGCCACGCATGCCAATCCGGAATGCCTCGGGAAAACTGTCGAGCGAGGATTGCGAAAGGCCCAGCGCCTTCAGTCCTTCGTAGGTGAAACCGATGTTCACCGTGAACCGTTTTCCGCGCTCTTCCTGGCGGGCATTCACGCGATCGAACATGTTGCGCAGGAAAGCGCGGCCCTTTGCGCCGTCGCCGAACTTGAGGAAGATGTGGCGCCCGTATCTCATCAGGATGGGTGCAACCACGTTGTCCTGAATGTCGTGAAGGTTTTCCCTCAGGTCGGCAGCAGTGAATTGCTGTACAGGTGATGGGGTAAGCATGGTCGGGAAACCTCGATAAAGGAGTTACCGCTGGCCGGCGGAGAGCCCGGCTGAGGATCGGCCCCGACACAGTGCCGAAGGCCGATCCGACGTCCGGGATTCAGGCTGTACTACGCGGCCTTCTTCGCTAGTCCGGCGTACTTCGCGATGTGTTCCGGAACATCCTCGTACTGCCACTGGCGAGCCACATCCGTGTCGACCATGGCGCCGCTCAGCACTGGCCCATACGGCGCAGCCAGGTCCTTGAGAAACGCATTGACCTTGTCCTCAAGCTTGCCGTCGCCTTTGGCCACAGCACGCTGGAACCTCTGCGTCTTCTCGTACCAATCAGCTGCCTTATAGATCTGGGGAATGCTGAGGCCGGGGGCAACGTCATAGACGGCCAAGGTCTTGATCTGACCGCTTGCGATGAACTGCACGATATCACGTGCCGTCACATTCGGGCCAGTCGGACAACCGACGCAGTGGCCCCAGACCGCCTGCAAATTGTCCTTCCCATTGAGAATGAAGTCGTCGAAATATTTCTCGAGGATGCCGTCGAACTGGGAGACAAAGAACAGCGTGTAGCCTTCGAAGTCCTGCGTCCTTGCAACGAACCAGCGCGCTGTCCTGATCAGCCCGAGCTTGGTCATATTTTCGGAAAAGCTCTCACCACGAGGGTTGGGCCAACCACCCGGAGTTAAGACCTTGGTAAACGCCACCAGGTCAGTGTCGGGCTTGAGGCGCCACATGCCAGTGAACTCTATCACTGCATTTTTCCCGCCGGCGCTCGTGGCAAGTCCCGGGTAACGCAGACCCCACGCGCTGGCGCTCGTGTTCGATGCAGACATTAGTGATTCTCCTTCAATGAGTTTGTATGGACAGAACCGTTTTCGTGATGCTCTGTCGCGGAAGAAATCACACTCTTTGCAACGGACTTGTATCCCCCGGGTGGGGGACGCTTTGGGGGATACCGCCGGCGCGCGTTGCGCATTAAGTCGAAGGGGCAGTTACGGCGGCTCTCCCATGGCAATCGACAGTGGCAGAACCATACGAGCGTCTGTAGGTGTGGGCTGCGCCCCACTTCTTGCTCTGCTGGTCGCGATAAACGCTGCCGCCTGGACCTATGCGCTCATCACTTTTCACCAAGCCCCGCTGTTGCTTGGCACAGCGTTGCTCGCCTGGTCCCTCGGTTTGCGGCATGCGGTGGACGCCGACCATATCGCCGCCATCGACAATGTGACGCGGAAGTTGATGCATGAGGGCAAGCGGACCGAAACAGTCGGGTTGTTCTTCTCACTGGGGCATTCGTCCGTGGTGTTCCTGGCGTCGCTCGCGGTCGCGCTCGGTGTCCTGGAATTGCGGCGCGGTACCGAAATCCAATTGGTAGGTGGATTGCTCGGTACCGCACTATCGGCGACGTTTCTGCTGCTAATCGCAATGGCGAACAGCCTTGTGCTTTCCCGAATCTGGCGTGCCTGGCGCCTCGTCAAAGCCGGACAGCATGTCGAAGGCGAAATTGACGGCACCGCATCCGGTCCAATGGCTCATCTGCTCCGCCGAGTCTTCGGCCTTATCCGTACAAGCTGGCACATGTTGCCGCTGGGCTTTCTTTTCGGCCTCGGATTCGACACCGCAACCGAGATCGCCCTGCTGGCAATTTCGGCTTCCGCTGCAAGCCACGGCGTTGCCACCGCGTCGATCCTGATCTTCCCGATCTTATTCGCGGCGGGAATGATACTGATTGACACACTTGACAGCATCTTGATGACGAACGCGTACGGCTGGGCTCTCGCAAACCCGGCGCGCAAGCTCACCTACAACATGGCCGTAACCCTCATTTCGGTCGTTGTCGCGCTGCTGATTAGCGGAATTGAGATACTGGGTCTGGCATCAGACAAGTTGAAACTCACAACGGGCTTCTGGTCAGTGATGGCCGGGCTCGGCAATCACATGCCCCTGCTCGGTTGCTCGCTCATCGCGTTGTTTGCCGTCGCCTGGCTTGTGGCGCTGCTGTCGCAGCGGGTCGAGAAACAGCGCGCTGCAATCAATGTTCCCGCAACCGTCTAGCGTTTGGAACCCATGATGTTGCTCCCGCACGTCCATGCCGCTCCATTGTGGGACGCGCGAAACAGATCGCCCGGAGGAGAAGCATGACAAGCGTCATCGTGATTGGGGCCGGACCGGCCGGAGCGCTTGCCGCACTGCGTGCAGCGGATCTCGGAGCGCGCACAACTCTGGTCACCAGTTCCGGTTTTGGCGGCATGGCGGCGCATGACGGGCCGGTTCCCGTGCGTACACTCGCCCATACTGCGCGGCTGATCCGCGAAGCCCGGCAATTGAGGCAATACGGAATCGCAACAAGCGAGCCGGTGCTGAATTATACCCAATTGCTGCGGCGCGTGCGGGATGTCGTCGACGACGTGGTGGCTCACTCCTCGTTGCGCGCTCAAATCGAAACAGCAGGCGTGCAGATATACGAGCGGGCCGGAGCGGCGCGCTTCCTGGACGCCCACACGGTTGCAACCGAGGCCGGCTTACGACTCGAAGCCGACAAGATCATTCTTTGCGTGGGCGGCGTGAGCCGTACCCTGAATGTGCCAGGATTCCATTTGACAAGCACCCACAGGACAGCCCTGGAGTTGCCGTCAATTCCTTCATCTATACTTGTCGTGGGCGGCGGTGCTACGGGTGTACAGCTCGCATCCATTTTCAACGCCTTCGGATCCCGTGTGGAACTGTTTGAACACGGTCCCCGCATTCTCTCCACCGAAGATCACGACGTATCCGCGGGTGTCGCCGCGGGCTTTCGCAAGTCTGGCATCGTGGTTCGCGAAAACTTCGGGTCCATCAGCTCCTTCGAAAAAACGCCGGCAGGCGTGCGGATGAATTTTTGTAAGGACGGTCACCAGCAGGCGGTGGAAGCTGCGCTTATTGTCGCGGCGGCGGGATGGACCGCCGACCCACAAGGGTTGAACCTCGCCGCAGCGAGCGTCGCCGTCAACGCCCAAGGTTTCGTGGAGGTCGATCAGTATCTCCGAACTTCGGTTTCCCACATTTTCGCGGCCGGGGACGTTACCGGCCGGCTGATGCTTGTTCCACCGGCGCTTCAGGACGGGTTTGTCGCGGCAAGCAATGCCGTGCTTGGGCCAAAGCTGCCGCTTAGCCAATACGCGAACACAAGCGCGGGCTTCACGGATCCGGAGTACGCGCGGATCGGATTGACGGAAATGGAAGCACGCAAATCCCACGATGTGCTCGTGTCCATAGTAACGTTTGACTCGACGATGCGCACCATCATCGACGGATACAAGGAAGGCTTTTGCAAGCTGGTCGTGGACCGCAAGACAGCCAAAATTCTGGGGTGCCATGTGGTGGGAGAGAGAGCAGTGGAAATCGCGCAGGTTGCCGCAATAGCCATTTCCACCGGGATGACGGTGCTCGATCTGGTTCAGACGCCTCTTGCCTTTCCGACGTACACCGGCAATCTCGCCTATGCTGCGGCCGGCGCGGCTCGCCAGCTCGACCTGAATGTGGGCTGGCAAGCGCACAAATTGTGAGTCAGTGACTCGATTGGATGGAGACGAGGAGTTGCAGGCTTGTTGGCTGATGCTATCGATACCACTCCCACTCTCGTTCAGCCGCGTGGCTATGCTGCAGGTGAAGCGGGATTTCGGCAGCCGAACCGATCTGCCGCTGCCATTGTCGTCACATCAGCCCGGACATGGGATACCAAAGACGCGGTTTGTGAGGTAGTTACGCGCAAACCGTCGGCCAACTAAATGAGTGATCATTGTACTGCCGCGAAACTCCGATCGTCTCGCGAGCCAAAATCCCCATGCTCCGCGCACGGGCTACCGCATCGACGCGCTTTTCGACATTTAGTTTTGTGAAGATGCGCTTGACGTGAGACTTTACCGTCTCGGGTGCTATGACGAGATTGCGGGCGATTTCCTTGTTCGAATGGCCATCCGCGATCAGGCTGAGAACGGCGCCTTCGCGCTCGCTGAGCGGGCCCCCAGGCATTGGCGTGGCATTCACTTCGGCTTCGCTTTCGCAGGGTTTGCCGCAAGCTGCTATCAGGGCGTCCACGCAAAGCTTGATTTCGACTGACCTCCCCATCCCCTCTCCATCGTCCCGCAAAGCCGTGAGCAGATCGACAATCTCAGCGCGCCCGTTATTTTCCCGGCCACCGATGACTCGGCGACTGACTTGCCAATCCGGGTTGACCGAGTGCTCATGTTGGACAAGCACCAACATCAGGTGACGTACCGGGCCGTTTCGTTCGGTGGCGGCACGCTCATGGTCTGTAGATGCCGGACCGGGTGAAGCCAACCTGTACACCCGGTTGGGCGTATGAGCGGCGGGAGGGCAAGCCGCTCGATTGTGTTCGATCCGGGCCAGTTCGTGGGTCATGTCAGAACGCTTGGATATCGATTCTTGCATCCGGTTCATTTTGCCCTCCCAGCATAAGTAAACCGTACGGTCCATTTATAGGACCAAGGGGACTTGCCTGTCAATTCAAAACTGGACTATAAAGTCCATTAAAGAGCAACGGGCAGCCATGCGTTCGCGGAATGACGGGCGGCTGGCTGTCGCTACTCATGCGGGACATTTGGCCTGGGGAGTCGGGCAGCACCATTATCCCGGCCGAAGGAGCGGTAAACGGAATGAAGAGGCGAACTACACCAACGTATAGGTCGGTTGCGGCTGTGAACCGGGATAACTGTACCGGGAACAGATTTGGCGCTTCGATCACACGTCAGAACAGTTCAACGCGGTTCAAGAATGTCAAAGCGGTGCGACAGTGCGCGTAAGGACCGACGAGCGGCGAAACGCGATCCTTGCCGCGGCCACCGAGGTGTTCCGCGAGTCGGGCTACGCGCGCGCGAGCATGGCCACCATTGCCGAGCGCGCCGGCGCCTCAAAAACCACAGTTTACGGCTACTTTCCTTCGAAAGAGGAATTGTTCTGGGACGCGATGGTCGGCGCCATGCAGGTGCATCAGGGGGAAAGCACAATGGCGCTTCTGGATCCTTCCGATCCCGACTTCCCGGCCGTGTTACGCCAGTTCGGCGAGGCGTACCTGAGACTTTTCACGACGCGCAATGCGATCGCGGTCACGCGCACGGCCGTCGCGGAAGGCGCGACGAACAGGGCGCTCAGCACACTTCTCTACCAGCGAGGGCCGAAGCGCATTCTGGATGCGATCGCGCTCTACCTCGCCCATTTGAAGAAGAAGGGCACGGTCCGCCACGGCGATCCGCATTTGGCCGCGGTTCACCTCAAGGGTCTGCTCGACGGCGGCATTGTCGAGCCGCTTCTGTTCGGCACGAGGCCGGAATTGAAACCTGCAGACGCGGTTCGCGCCGCCGTCGAGGCTTTCCTGCGGGCTCATGGTGCGGCATGACCTGCGCGCACGCCGCCACCCCACATTTATTGGCAGGCGTACGCCCGGTGCAAACACGCAATTATCATGTCGTCGCCAAACGGCTTCGGGAGGTAGCAGATTACGCCCGCTTCGCGTGCCCGCTCTCGCGTCGGTTCGTCGGGGTAGGCGGTGATCAGGATTGTGGGGATCGCCTCTCCCAGCGCCTTGAGCCTCTGATACATTTCGAGCCCGGTTAACCCGGGCATCTGCATATCGGCGATGACACAGCCGATTTGGTCGCGATGCCGCGCAGCAAGGAGATCCTCGGCACTGGCAAAAGCGAGAACCGAATAACCGAGCGAGCGGCCCAGCGTCCCCACGGCCTGACGCACCGACTCGTCGTCATCTACGATCGCGAGAGCTTTTTTTTGCAACGACTTTTCCAACATGGTAGGTGGCCCAAGCGATGTAATGCTGGAGCGGGGCTATCGCCATTGACTCCGCGCTTGCGCCGTTTAACCGCAATGACAGTGCAGCAGACAGGCGGTGAGGAGCGATTATACCATCGTATAGCGCTTGCCACACCAGTTGGTACTGTCCGAATTTAACCCTCAGTGTCCTAATGTTGCGAAAGCGTGCGTCCTAGTTCGATTTTGCGGCGTCAAGTATGTGCTGAAAGTGCTCTGCCAGTTCGGACCAGCGGCGTGCGAGGTTCAAATAGAAATTCGGCCAAATACCGGGTTTCTCCGCTTTGTAAGTGCAGGTCGCAATGCTGTAAGATGGTAACGGCTGTTTGCGGCGCATGCCTTTGCTTCGCATTTCGGCCGAAGCGCCGGAACCTTCCAAGTGCCAGATTTACCCTCGACGGTTGTGGTGATTGACGACGATCCGTCGGTCCGTGAGGCCGTGGGCACGCTCTTGCGTTCGGTCGGTCTCCAGGTGAGGCTGCTGTCAGCGGTCGACGAATTTCTCAAACTCGGACGACCCCCTGGAACAGCATGTCTGGTACTCGATGTACGGCTACCGGGACGAAGCGGGCTTGATTTTCAGCGCGATCTTCTTGCAGCCAACATTCGACTGCCGATCATTTTCATCACCGGGCACGGCGATATTCCGATGTCGGTCCAGGCCATGAGAGGCGGTGCCATCGAATTTCTGACCAAGCCGTTTCGTGACCAGGATCTTCTGGATGCCATTCAACAAGGCCTTGCGCGTGATCGCGACTCCATCGCCGAAGACAGGGAACTGGCTGTTTTGCGGGCCCGCTTCGAACTTCTCACGGCGCGCGAACGCGAAGTGATGGCTCATGTCGTGACAGGGCGGCTGAACAAGCAGATTGCTGGCGATCTCGGCGTCAGCGAGGTTACCGTGAAAGTTCATCGCGGCCAGGTCATGCAAAAGATGCGCGCAAAATCGGTTGTGGAGCTTGCCCGGATGGCAGACAGACTTAGTGCAAACACCGGGCCCAAATTCACAAGTTCCTAGGCCTAGAGTCCTTCCTGCGCAAATTCGCCGGCGAGGCAAGGCTTTCAGCATCAACATGAATTGTGTTGCGCCGCGGGCCCGCGCCCCAATACTACGCGCTCGTTTTTGGTATCGCGATGCTCGTGTTCGCTTTCAGGCTTCGCGCCCGCTTCAGGGCGAGTTTGTTGGGCCAGCTTGCTTGAATTCAGAGCGTCGTTGAGGCTCGGAATGAGAACGCGGGTTCGTTGCTGGCGGGGCTATCCATGATCCCGCTCGGCGACGAATCGCGGAGTCAGCTTGCAGCCTTATGCGCTTGCGAAGCATTGAAGTCGCGGAATCGCAGTGCGAGCATGCAGGTGGCAGACGGGTTGGGCAATCCAACTGGGTCGAGGTTTGGCTCGTGGACGCATCTGCGGTCAATGAGGTTCGGGATAGGGGGTCGCAGACTCTGTCTGAGGACGGCAGCCGCGTGTTTCGTCGCATCTGGCGCCTCAACGCAGATGGCGTCCGCACCACAGTGCTGGCTGTGCTGGCCGCCGCCGAGCATCCGCCCCCCGCCGATCTCGAACAGCTGGCTCACGAGTATCGGCTGAGGCACGAACTCGACCCCACGTGGGCGTTACGGCCGTTGGCGATGGAGCAGGCGCTCGGACGGACGATGCTGGTGCTCGAAGACCCCGGCGGCGATCCTCTGGACCGGCTAGTGGGCACTCCCATGCCGGTGGATCAGTTCCTTCGCCTTGCTATTGGCGTCGCCGGCGCGCTGCGAAAGGCGCACCAGCACGGCTTTGTGCACAGGAACATTAAGCCGTCCAATATTTTCTTGGCAAACACCGTTACAGGCGACGTGCGGCTCACCGGTTTCGGAATTGCCTCGCGCCTTTCGCGCGAGCGGCAAGCTCCCGAATCTGTCAAATTTATCAGCGGGAGCCTCGCTTATATGGCGCCCGAGCAAACTGGCCGGATGAGCCGCACGGTCGACACGCGAAGCGACCTCTATGCGCTCGGCGTCACGTTCTATCAGATGTTCACCGGCTCGCTTCCTTTCACCGCCTCCGATCCCGCCGAATGGATGCATTGCCACATCGCAAGGAAGCCCGCACCGCCGGACAAGCTTCGAGCCGACACACCGCCGCCGATCTCTGCTTTGATTATGCGGCTGCTCGCCAAGATGCCGGAGGAGCGATACCAGACCGCCGCCGGACTCGAGCACGATCTGCGGCGCTGTCTCGCCGAATGGGAAGCGAGCGGCCGCATCGACGACTTGGCCCCGGGTCAGAACGACCGGTCCGACTGGCTGTCGATTCCCGAGAAGCTCTACGGACGCGAGCACGAAGTCGCAACTCTCCGCGCTGCGTTCGATCAGGTCGTGGCCGGAGGGGCGGCTGAACTGTTTCTGGTCTCCGGCTATGCGGGTGTGGGCAAGTCGGCGCTCGTAAAGGAACTGCGCAAGACGTTTGCGCTGACCGGCGCATTTTTCGCGAGCGGAAAATGCGATACGTCAAAGCGAGACGTTCCTTATGCGACGCTGGCCCAGGCGTTGCGCGGTCTGATTTCGCCATTGCTGGGCAAGAGCGAGGCAGAGCTGGCACCCTGGCGCGACGCGCTACGTGAAGCGCTGGGGTCGCATAGCCAACCCCTCGCGTCGCTCATCCCGGAGCTTGAGCCGCTTGTTGGGCCGCAGCCCCCTTCCCCTGAGCTTCCGCCACAGGAAGCGCAGCGCCGCTTTTTCTCGGTGTTCTGCCGGCTACTCGGTCTGTTCGCCCGTCCGGAGCATCCACTAGCCTTGTTCCTTGACGATCTACAGTGGCTCGATCCGGCGACGCTGGATCTGCTCGAGCACTTGGCGACCCAATCGGGGCTGCGGCATATGCTGCTGATCGGCGCATACCGCGACAACGAGGTCGGCACTTCGCACCCGTTGATGCGCCGGCTTGCCGCGATCCGCGGTGCAGGCGGCCATGTGCAGGAGATAGTGCTGTCGCCGCTGGCGACGGAGGATTTGATCCACCTCATCGCCGACGCCCTGGACTGCACGCCGGAAGCCGTAGCTCCCCTCGCCAGCCTGGTGCACACAAAGACCGGCGGGAATCCGTTCTTCGCAATCCAGTTTCTGACCGCTCTATCCGAACAGGGACTTCTGAAGTTCGACTATGCCGTGGGGCGATGGACCTGGCGCTTGGACGACATCGGAGCCAAGGGGTTCACCGAGAATGTGGTGGAGCTCGTATTGGACAAGCTCCAACGGCTTCCGAGGCTCACCCAGAACATCCTGCAACAACTCGCATGTCTTGGAGACAGCGCGCCAGTGGAGAGCCTCGCGGCGGTTCGGGGGGAAAATGAGGAGGCGTTGCTCGGCGCGCTATGGCCTGCGCTGGAGGCCGGCCTGCTACTGCGGCATGAACACACCTACCGCTTCCCGCATGACAGGGTGCGGGAGGCCGCATACGAACTCGTCCCTTCTTCCGAGCGTCCCGCAACACATTTGGCCATCGCCCGCGGACTGGAGACGACGTCGGCGCAGCGGCGGGATGTAATGTTGTTTGAGATCGTCGGCCAGTTTAACCGAGGCGCGACGCTCATCACCCTTTCCAATGAACGCGAGCACGTCGCCGAGCTGAACCTGACGGCCGGCCGCCGCGCCGAAGCTGCCATGGCCTTTGCCTCGGCGCTGACACATTTCGAAGCCGGCTCAGCATTGCTGCCGAGGGACGCTTGGGAGCGGCGCCAAAGCCTCTCCTTCGAGCTCGAGCTCCGCCGCGCCCAGTGCCAGTGTTGGGTCGGCGCCTGGGAAGCGGCTGAGACGCGCCTCGCTTCACTCGCCGAGCGTGCCGTCGACATGGTCCAGCGTGCGGCGGTCGCCGGCCTTCGACTCGATCTCTATATAAACCGCGGTGCCGCCGAGCGGGCGGTGGCGGTAGCGCTGGAAGCCCTGAGACCAGCAGGGATTGAGTGGTCTGCGCATCCCAGCCCGCTTGAGGCGGCACGTGAGTACGAGCGCATCTGGCAGCAGCTCGGCGTCCGCACGATTGAGGAGTTGGCGAATCTGCCGCAGATGCAGGATCAAGATGACCGCGCCATCCTTGTTTTGTTGACCAAATTCGGTCCAGCGGCGCTGTACACGGACAGCAATCTGTTCGCCCTGACGATGTGTCGAGGTGTCAACCTCATGCTTGAGCGCGGCGCGTGCGATTCCGCGCCGGCGTTTTACGCAACGGTGGGCCTGATCGCCAGCAGTGCGTTCGGCAACCCCGATGCTGGCCATCGGCTGGGTAAGCTTGCCTGTAATATGCTGGAGGAAGGCTTCGATCTGATTGCCGGCAGAACCTACGTCGTTTTCAACCGGATCGTGCCTTGGACGCGACCGGTCCGCGAGTCGATCGAGCCAGCCCGACGCGCTTATCGGCATTGCAGCGAGGCCGGCGATTTTAACTATGCAGGATACGCCTGCGCCTCCCTCGTCGTGAGTCTACTGGCAGCCGGGGATCTGCTCGTCGACGTGGAGCGTGAGGCCCGTCACGGAGTCGATTTCGCACACAGTGTCGGCTTCGACTATGCCGTCGACCTTATGGCACCTCCACTAGGGCTCGTGCGGACACTGCGCGGCGAAACTTCGCGCTTCGGCTGCCTCGATGATGGCGCGTTCTCGGAGGCCGCCTTTGAAGCGCGCCTTGGAGGCGACCCCTCGCTCGCCCTGCCAGCCGGCTTCTACTGGATCTGCAAGCTGCAGGCTCGGCTGATGGCCGGCGAGATTGACGCTGCGATCGAAGCTGCCGAGCGGGCCGCGGACCTTCTGGCAAGCTCCGACGCATTTTCCGTGTACCTCCTGGAGCGCGCGAACTACCATCTCTACGCAGCTCTGGCCCTCGCTGCTTCCCACGAACCCTCGGAGCCAGATCGAGAGCGGCTGCCGGCGCTGGATGTGCATTTGCGACAGTTGCAGGCGTGGGCTGCTATCTGCCCCGCGAATTTCGAGGACCGCGCGACGCTGGTCGCGGCAGAAGTCGCGCGCCTTGAAGACCGACCGCTAGACGCAGAGCGCATGTACGAGGCCGCCATTCGCGCCGCGGGCTCCAACGGTTTCGTGCACCACGAAGCACTCATCAACGAGTTCGCCGGGCGCTTCTATCTCACGCGAGGCCTCCGCACCTCGGCCGCGGCCTATCTGCGCGAGGCGCGCCGCTGCTATCTGAGCTGGGGTGCCGAAGAAAAGGTACGCCAACTCGAGCGGATCTATCCCCAGACGTGGATGGAAGAACCTTCCGCCAATCCGTCGAGCACAATCGCTGCGCCTGTCGAGCGTTTGGACCTGGCGACAGTGCTTAGTTTGTCCAGCGCGATCTCCCGAGAGATCGTTCTTGAGAAGCTGATCGACACGCTCGTGCGCATTGCGCTCGAGCATGCGGGCGGTGAGCGATGCCTCCTGATTCTTTTGCACGGCGATGAACCGCGGATCGCGGCGGAAGCGAAGAGCACAGGCAACGGCGTTATTGTGGAACGCCTGATCGCTCCGGTCACGGCTACCGTACTGCCCGAGTCGATTCTGCACTACGTTCAGCGCTCACGCGATGTGGTGGTTCTGCATGATGCCATGCAGTCGCAGTTCGCCAGCGACCCATACATTGCGCGGCGCAAGGCCCGCTCAATTATGGCCGTGCCGCTGCTCACCCAGGCGAACCTGGTCGGAGTTCTCTTCCTCGAGAACGAGCTTGTTTCAGCAGCCTTTGCGCCGCGCGGGATCGCGGTCCTGCGGCTGCTCGCCTCGCAGGCGGCCATCGCGCTTGAAAATACCCGGCTGTACGCCGAGCTCGTCGAACGCCAAGCCGAGCTGGCCCACGCCAACCGTGTAGCCACGGTCGGCCATTTAGCCGGATCCATCGTCCATGACGTGAACCAGCCGCTGACGGCCGCCATGACCAATGCCGAGGCAGCGATACGATGGCTCTCAGCCGATCCGCCGCACTTCGAAGAGGCGAAAATTGCCTTGGCCAACATTCCCAAGAACTGCCGGCGTGCGGCCGACATCATCCTGGGCATGCGAGCGCTAGTAAAGAAGGACCCAAAGAGAATTGGTCCGGTCGCACTCAATGACGTTGTGACCGAGATCGTCGCGCTGACCCGCAACGAAGCCGTGAAAAGCAGGATCAACGTGCAGACCGAGTTCGCGGAGGATCTCCCGCCAGTCGAAGGCGACCGAGTGCAGTTACAGCAGGTGATCCTCAACCTCATCATCAATGCCATTCAGGCGATGAGCGAAGTCGAAGGCCAGCGCGAACTGCTGATCACGACCAGGGCGACCGATGCTGAAGTTGTCGCTGCGGTGGAGGATTCGGGGCCCGGCTTCGCCGCCGCCGACGCCGAGCGCCTGTTCGAATCCTTCTACACGACTAAGGCATCTGGATTGGGCCTAGGTTTGGCGATTTGCCGCTCGATCGCCAAGGCTCACGGCGGATCGCTCTCCGCATCAGCGAAGACTCCCCGGGGGGCCTGCTTCGAGCTTACTGTACCTACAACGGTCGCGCAGCCGCACTAGAGAATTTTCCGAACGATCAGAAGCTGTCCGCTCGCGTCGGCGCTTACCCTCGCAGCCACAATCTACAGTCTGATCCGGCGACCGACGTTGACGGCCGCAGCATGAACCACAACAACATCCGTCGGGACCTCGCCGCGAACCCGCGTAGAAACAGCGCGAAAAGTCAGCCAACCCAAGGAAAACCGGCTATTTGTTCAACAGCCTGCTAGACGTCTTCCTGCGCATATTCGCCGGCGAGGCAAGACTTTCAGCATCAACATGCATTTTGTTGCGCCGCGGGCCCGCGCCCCGATGCTATCCGCGAGTATAGTTCAGATTTCCCAACGGATATCTTTGTCGTCCATCCGATCAATACCGTGACCGCACGAGCGCAAATAATTTCGCCGTTGCCCCCGAAGCCGGTTCCCCCTTCGAACCGGCACCTCCTCCAGCCCTTGGCGGGGCTGGAGGAGGAGAGCGCACGAGGCAACCGGCATGGCTTTCGATTCTGTCGAATTTTCCGTGGCTCCCGCGCGCAAAACCGCCGCGCGCCGCGGCGCAGCCGATCAGGACGTACTTTCCCCTCATAAGGCGGCGCGATTCATTGAGCGTACGGACAGCCTTTACGGGTTGTCGCCCGCGATCGCGGCCACTTCTCTCTCGGCCACAAATACCAGAAGCCGCAGGGCGAAACTCGTTCTCGCTGACTTCGCCAGCCGACTTGACTATCAGGCAGAACTACTTCGCCTGCTCCAGATTCCCACTCGCGCCACAATGGACGCGGCCGAATACCTTTCAGATCTCTTTTTTGTCCTGAGCTGCGCAATCCTCGACCGATTGAACCTCCATCTCTTGCTCGTGGCCGACCCGCTTCCCATGGGCGCCGTCAGCTGTTCGCGCCTGGGAATGATCGTCGTCCAACTGGCCATCGACACGGCGCAGCATGCCTTCCGGCAGAAGCGGGGCGTCATCGGATCGATCTCTGTCGCATTGGCGAGGCAGCGGAATGCCTCATCATCGACAACGGTTCGGCAGAGGCAACCCACTCCGTCACACCAACCTCTTGGGAGATATGCTCCAGTCAGCTCATTCCGGGGCGCTCCCTTTCAAGGCCGCTTACAGCTGATGCATACTCGCAGAAAGATTCGAATGGCATAGCCAGTCGCCGGAAGCGCGGGAGTAGCTGCAGTGCCTCTTCTCGTGACGAGCGCATCGGGTGCAAATGGCGACGGACGCGGCACGCTTCTCGCATTCGATCACGATGGCAGGTCCCTTGGCGCCTTCAGCAATGATCGGCGGATTGCCGATCCCCGTGGTCTTGCCGTCAATCGAAACGAAGGGTTGTTGTTTCTCAACAGCGGGAGCGATCGCGTCCTGGCGCTTGGTCCCGATGGGCAGGTCGTTCACGATACCGGCCCGATCAAAGGCTTGAACCCTGGCGGCGGGAACTTCGGGCCGGACGGCCGCTATTACGTCGGCTCACGAAGCGCGCGTACGGTTGTGGCATTTCCGGCCGCGCTGAACGCAAGTGGCGAGCACTTCCTCCCGGCCGCAATCGTGCCGTTTCCGCGCGGATTTGCGTTCGGTCACGATGGGACACTGTTTCTTGCCTCGGGAATCGGTCCGAATGGCGAGGGCGACAACGCCATCATCGCGTTCGCCCCGGGCGAGCGCGTCCGATACTCGCTGCTCGTGAGCGATCCAGAACTCAGCCCGCTCGATCTGGCGATCGCGCCGAACGGCAACATCATCGTGTCAAGCGAGTTCCCATTCGGTGCGTCAGACGCCGTAACGAGCGTTCGCGAATACGACGCCGCGGACGGACACCTCGTGCGTGTCTTCTCTTCCAACGGGTTGGCCGAATTCCGCAGGCCGCGCGGTCTACGCTTTGGTCCGGACGCCAATCTCTACTGCGTCGCACAGGACGAGATCGTCGCATTCAGTTTCGCGAGCGGCGGATTTCTAGGGACTCCTGTGCGCCTGCCCCGGTTGCACGGTCAGGCATTGGCGTTCTTCCCCTAGCAAAAGTAAATTCAGATCAGCGATGCGATAGATGGGATGATCGGCGATGCGTGCGATGACGTCCCGGAGCCAGCCTTCGGGATCGAGGGCCGTTCAACTTTGCAGTCTGGATCAACGAGTAGATTACAGCTGCCCGCTCGCCGCCCTTGTCGGAGCCGGCGAAGACATAGTTCTCAACGTCAGTATCCAACGTCAGTGTCTGCACCAATATTTCCTAGCCGAATGCGGGAGCTGCGACTTCGCAGTAGAAGGAGAGCCGGTCATGGTACTCGCCATGACCGCAAATTCGATGTCGCCAACATAGATCTAGACCGGCAAGTTTCCCGAGTGGCTGGTATAGACGGTTATGCCATTGCCGTCGGGATCGGCCAACTGGAAATAGTAGTGACCAAAAAATTGGTCTGGAGCAATTGCATCTACCGGTATTCCCTTTTCCAATAGGGTCGCCCTATACCCTTCCAGGTCGCTCCTGGACTTGCCGTCGATCATCAAGTCGAGTTGTTCATTAAAAAAAGCGCCGCGCTGGCCCAGATGACTGGAAGCTAGCGAAAATGGCAAATCATCATGTTTACTAAACAACAAAATGTGCGTTCCGCCTCGTAATTCGATGACCGCCAAATCGGGAAATATCCCAAACGGACGCAAGCCCAATTTCGCATAAAATTGATAGCTGACATCGATATCGTTGACCTTCATGACGAAGTGTCCGAATGCTGCTGCGGGTAAATCGTTGCTCATTTTTCCATTGCTCCTCTCAATAGAGACCCTCGTTTAAGGCAGCCGAGCAAAACTCTTGCAGCGGCACCTGTTGCCATGTTAATCAGACTGTTCAGTCGGAAAAGCAAGGGGTCAATTTTGACACGAAAAAAGGAAATCGATCGAGACAGGATTCTGGATGCTGCCGAGGCCGTGATTCTTCAATCTGGCGGCCAAAGTTTCACACTCGACGCCGTCGCAGAGCGTGCAGGCATAAGCAAGGGCGGTCTCGTCTATAGCTTCGCGACCAAAGATGACCTGGTGTACGCGGCGCTGGAACGGGAAGTGGCGCGCTTTCAGGAGGCAGTCGTCCGACGGCTGGGCGGCGGCCCAATTGGGCCAGTCGAACTGGTTCTCGCCCATATCGAGGAAGCACTGGAAGAGGACGACGCCTCAACGCAAATGGCGGCCTTTCTTGTAACCGCGCTGGTGCATGCCCCTGAAATGCTGGAGCCTGTGCGACGTTACTACCGCGCTCTGCTCGATCCGCTTCGATCGAAAGGCGGCGATATGCGTGAAGTCCGTCACGCACTGCTGGCTGTTGAAGGAATTTTCCTGCTCCGAGGACTTGGCTTCGTCAAGGTCTCGGCGAACGAGCAGAAATCCGTCCTGCTCCACGCGCGCAATATCGTCGTCGCGGTGTTGGCCAAGCGTCGAGCGAGCGCCCGCCGCGCTCCTACTGCTTTGTGAATCCCAGCTGCTTTGCGAGCCACGCGTCGAACATCCTCGTAGGAAGAAGTCTGGGCAAAGTCCAATTCTTGAAACGTTGCTTAATGACTGCGTAGCGTGCCTTCGGTTTTGCCGTGCTGAGTGCCATGTGGACAGCTTCGCCCAGACACTCAGGGGAAAAACCCTTCCGTCCTTCGGTGACGATGAACTTCTGGAAGTTCTGCACCGCCTCCCAATACTCGGTTTGCCTGAACTCACTCAGATCCTCGCTTTCGCCCTTGTCGTACATCGCCGTGTTCACGAAGCCCGGTTCGATCATCACGAGGTCGATGCCAAACAACATCAGTTCCAGCCGTAGCACGTCCGACATTCCTTCAAGACCAGATTTGGAGGCGCTGTAAGCACCGAGAAGCGGGATAGGAACCTTTGCGCCTGAAGAGGTGATATTCACTATGCGGCCGGCGGGACCCTGCCGCTTCTTATCAGTTCCCAAAAGAGGAGCGAAGGCCTGGATTACGACAAGCGGGGAGATCATGTTGACCTCCAACTGCCGCCTGTACTCGCTGGGTCTCAGATAGAGCAGTGGCCCGCTCACCACAATTCCTGCATTGTTCACCAGGCCAACAAGATTCCTGTCGCCTATCATGGAGCTGACCTTCCGGGCAGCTTGTTTTACGGCGTCGGCGTCCGTAATATCCATTATGAGAGGCACGAAGGCGTTACCGAACTCTCTTTGCAAACGATCAGCGTCGGCCTGCTTGCGTACAGAACCGAACACGCGAAATCCTTTTGAAACAAGCGTTTTTGTAGTTCCCAAACCTATTCCGCTTGAAACCCCGGTAACCACGACATCTCTGCTGTTCGCCATCTCATTTCTCCCAAGATGATCACTGTCCATCTTCAAGACATTCGCTGTACACCTCCCGTCAGCGAGGAAGCCGCATTTTCGTTCGAAAACAATCCGACTCTCACCGATCGCAGATGCTCCATGGCCAATGTGCAAATTGGCGCGAGAAAAAAAGGCCGGCTGATTGGAATCAGCCGGCCATTCCTTCGTGAGTCAACTGTTCCCCATTTGCGGGTGCAAGTCGGGACCAATATTGTGTTCAATGTGTTCGGTTACGCGACCGCACACCGCCTGCGTTGAAGCTAATCCAGTTTATATTTGAACACTGTGCCCTTGCCGCCCGTGCCGCCCGCCTCGGTGGTACCATAAAGTGCGTGTCCCAGTCGGATGAGAGTGCCAAGTGCAACGTCCCCGTCCTGGCCGGTGCCAAAGGTGTGCAGGGTCGTCAAAACGCCGGCCGGAGTAATCGAGAACAGCGTGCTGCTGAAAGGGCCGTTCTTGTTGTAGCCGTTGCCGGTGACGCCGTAGAACGTGCCGTCCACATTGATCAGGGCAACCTGGGGGCCACCCCCGTCCCCCATGCTTGTGAAGCTGTAAAGCACGGTCTCAACGCCAGCCGGCGTTATTGAAAATACCGTGCCGAATTCGTCGGTGCCGCCGGACTCGGTGGTGCCGTAGAACGTGCCGTTGAATTCGATCAAGCCACCGACGGGATCCGCTCCGTCTGTGCCGCTGCCGAACAGATGCAGCACCGATTCCGTGCCTTTCTTGGTCGTCTCGAACACCGCTCCAAGAGGTGTGTTGAAGTCATAGCTGTTGTAGGTGGTGCCGTAAAGTTCGCCATTCTGTGCCAGCAGCGTGCCCAGCGGATATATCGCGTCCTCCTGATAGTTCCCAAACCTGAACACCACCTTCTCGTTGCCGGTCATGCTCATCTTGAACACTGTGCCGCAGCCAGGGGTCCCGCAACCGGAACCGTCACCGCCCGCGGACGTCGTGCCGTAAAGATCGGCACCCGATTTGATCAGGCCGCCCACGGGCAGGGTCCCATCGAGACCACCCGCGAACGAATGCAGTGTCGTCTTGACGCCAGCCGTCGTCACTTCGAACACGGTTCCGTAGTTGCCGAGGCCGCCCTGCAAAGTCGTGCCGTAAAGAATGCCGTCGACGTTGGTCAGGCCGCCCCAGGGATTCAGTCCATCGTCACCGCCCTGAAAGGAATACAGCATCGTCTCGGTGCCGGCTGGTGTCACTCCGAATGCCGTTCCGCTGTTGGTGGCGCCGCCAAACCACGTCGTGCCATAGAGCGTGCCGCCCACGTCGACGAGGCCGGAAAAGGGGTTTGCCCCGTCGGAACCACCCTTGAAGCTGTACACCACGGAATATTTCGAGGCGTGAGCCGGAATGGCGGCAGTAACACCTCCGGCCAACAGAGCACCGGCGGCTAACGCAAAAAGTTTTGACATGAGATTCTCCTTGGGCCGTGGATCAATCCACGTTCCCGGTGTGGGCGTTCCTGTTTGATAAGACCGGCTGGCTATTCGCCTCAGTACAGCTCCACCGTGGGAATCGATCCTGGAACACAATGTCGCTCCTCTTTCCCCGGCACTATTGACCGTTCAAGCCCCGTATGTCCTCATTGAGTTCTTAAAATTTTTGAGAAAAGCCCTATACTTTTCAATGGCCTAAGATATGCGTGACCTCTACTGTTTCGGACGGTTCGCGTTGGACCCGTCGGAGCGTCGGTTGTATTCGGATGGGGTTCCGGTGCCGCTGGGCTCTACAGACATTCACCTTCTCGTGGCCCTCGTCGAAAAGGCGGGCTCCGTCGTTCCCAAGAGCGATCTGGTGTCGCGCGTATGGGGCCGAACCGCCGTCACCGACAACGCGCTCTATGTCCACATCAATGCGTTGCGCAAGATCATCGGTGCCGATTGCATCGTCAACAAGCAGGGACATGGTTACAGCTTTACGGCGCAGATTCAGCGTACGAAAATGGCGCTGCGAACCCGTCCGGGAAATTTTGCCTCGGCCTGGGCCGGTGCCGCCGTCGAAGGCGCACGGCTGATTGGCAGACGCGACCAGCTTCGTGCCGCGGCAAGGCTCCTTGAACGCCGGCGTCTCCTCACCCTGACGGGACCTGGCGGCGTCGGAAAGACCAAATTTGCATTGCACGCCGCCGCCAAAAGCGCGACCCGCTTCCCCGATGGCGTCTGGCTTGTCGAGTTGGCCAGTTTGAAAGACACCAATCTGGTGTTCGAGGCCGCCGCCGCCGTTCTCGGCATCGAGATTGGCGACAATGCAAAGCCGCTCGACACGCTAGCGCGCCATCTGGCGAGAAAGTCTCTGCTCATCGTCCTCGACAATTGTGAACACGTGATCGGAGCCGCGGTGGCTTTGTGCGAATCCATTCTTCGCGCCGCACCCGGTGTAAAAATTCTTGCGACGAGCCGCCAGGCCCTGTGCTGTTCGGGGGAACAGGCTTTCGAAATGCCGCCGCTCGCTCTGCCTGATCATGAAGCAATGCGACCCGAGGTCATCCGCGTAACGGCAGCGGTCGAACTCTTTGTCGAGCGAGCCATGAGCGCGGACGCAAACTTTCAGATGGCCGACAAGGACGCAGCCGTCGTCGCCAGCATCTGCCGTCACGTCGATGGATTGCCGCTCGCCATCGAAATTGCCGCCGGATGGGCTGGTGTACTGGGACTTGAGACTCTGGACACGAAGCTGGGCGGTTCCATCAGAAGTTGGCTGCGTGCCAGGACTTCGGGGCCGGTCCGGCATTCCACATTGCATGCCACGCTGGAATGGAGTCACGACCTGCTTTCTGCGGCCGAAAAGAAAGTGCTCCGCAGACTTGCCGTTTTCGCCGGCAGTTTCACACCCCAGGCGGCTGAAGCCGTGGCGGGCGACGACGATATCCCGGGCGGTCAAATACTCGAACATCTCGCGACTTTGATCCGCAAATCGATGATCTCTGTCGTGCCGGGTTCGAACGCACAACGCCATCGTCTTCTGGAAACGACACGAGCCTTCATGGGGGAGATACTGGCTTCGTCCGATGACTGCGAGGCGACGAAACGAAAGCATGCGCGTTACGTGCTTCGAACTCTAAAAAACGCGATGGTCGAATGGGAAACCGCGAGTGACGCGGTCTGGCTGAATCGCTACGGACCGCTGATTGACGATCTGCGCAGCGCGCTCGACTGGTCAATGGATGCGGAAAGCGATCTGGCTGTGGCGCTCGCCGGTGCTTCATGGCCATTGTGGCGCGAATTGTCGTTGCGCGTGGAAGGCGAGCGGCGGCTGAATGCAGCAGCCGCTTGCCTTCACGCCGGCACACCGCCGGAACTGGAGGCCGAGTTGCGCCGGGGGCTGGGAGAGCTGTGGGTGAACACAGCGGCTGTGATTGCCGCCGAGGCACAGCTCGATCGCGCGGGCGCGTTATACCGTGAGCTGGGCGACCTTCCCCGCCTCGGCGGCGCGCTCACCGTTCAGGCATTCGCCTTCCTGCTTTTGGACCGGTCCGAGGAGGCGGAGAAAGCGATCGTGGAAGCGCTGAGATTGCTCGAACCCGCGCAGCATCCGCGAATGCTCGCCACGGCTTATTCCGCGCAAATGTGTGTCGAATCCGATCTTGGCCGCTCCGCGGCGGCGCGCGCGGCTGGAGAGGAAGCGCTCAGTCTGTGCGAAGCCGCCGGCATCAATCGCATAGCCCTCACGGTGGCCACCAATCTCGTGGAAATTGCTCTGAACAGCGGGGACATCGAGGGCGCCATTTCGGCAGCGGGCGGCCTCGCAGTGCGGCTGCAGGAGACGCCCCATTCCTATCTGCGGGCACACGTACTTGGCGTACTTGCCGGTGCGTTCACGGCGCAGGGCAATCTGCACGAAGCGTTGCTGACCGCGCGCGAGGCCGCGCCTCTGCTGCGCGACGAGGGCGCTCTCTTTTGGCTGTTCGACCATTTCGCCCTGCGCTGCGGCCTCGCCGGCCGCATCGCCGATGCGGCACGCCTCGCCGGCTATGCGGATGCCGTCTACCGAAAAATCGATCATCCGCGCTCCGGGCAGGCGGCGCTGCGCGCGGTCGAACGGTTGCGCCTTCTGTTGCTCGACGCGTTACCGGACGATGAAAATACCCGGCTCCGCGAGATCGGCGCGGCACTTTCGGAAGACCAGGCGATGACACTGGCTCTGCGTGCCTGAGAATAGGGGCTGTACGCCGCTATGCATTGATATTAAGCGTCCGAAACTTCAGCGCGTCTTCCATGTGGCATCGGGATTGAATTCCGCGATTGCGGTTGCGACGCTCGCCGTATTGGGTCCGAGATCTTTTTCGAACACGATACCGGCCTGATTGACGACAAACGTCATCACACCCGAATCTCCGTATTTCGCAGGAAACGCGATCAGCGCGAAGCCTGCCGTCATATGTCCGCCGGCGAGATAATCGCGCGCGCCGCCCGGAGCTTCCGTGCCCTGCCGCGTGAGGACTTTGTAGAAATAGCCGTGATAGGGCGCGTGCGGTACGTCTGCGGAATCGTAACCCTCCGCGCGGGCATGCGCCATCTGCGGACCGATGGGGCTTTCGTGTTCGCCCGGCTGGACCTGCCAATAGAGACCGTCATGCTGGCCGGGGCTGCTGACGATTTTCTGCGCATATTCCGAAGGCTTCTTTTCGGCCTCGAGATCGGCGGCATATTCGTGCTGCGCAATGACGTAGTCGCGACAGACGGCGATTGCGCTCAGTTCGTTGCGGCCAATCCGCCGGTTGAGGATTTCCTTCGCCCCCGCCGCGGCGTCGAAATGCCAGACGCCGCCCTGTTTCACGAGCGGGATTGGAAAGGGCCATTCTTCGGTGCCGATGACGAGCGTCGCCCTGTTCGCGGTATCACCGAGAATTTTTTCGCCCCTGCCGAAACGCTCCAAAAATCGCGCGCGCATATCCCTGTCGGCCACCGGGTCGCCCGAGCTGATCAGATCCCTTCCCGCCGGACCGAAGAGTCTGAGCAACCCGGTCGAATCATTGTTGCGGGAGGCGGCGACGAGCGCATCGACAGCCTTTTCGGGGCTGGCGAAGGTTTCCGGCCTGGCGGCCGCAAAGCTTGCGCCGCTCCAGCACAACGCGCCGATGCCGAGGGTGAAAATGAATGGCTTCACGGCAGCTGAAAGAATCCTGTCCATGGCACAATGGTTCCTGTCGATGAAGAGCGGATGTCTGGCAGTCATCGATGTCCCCGGGAACCGCCCCCATGGCCGCCGCCGAAGCCGCCTCCGCCGAACATCCCGCCGCGGCTGCTCTCTCCGCGCTCCGATTGCATTCTCGCTTCCTGTCCCGAGCCGAAGCTCTCGAAGGCTGGCGCGGTCGGCCGCGACGAACGGAACGTGTCGCCTTCGCGTTCCTCATAGCCGCGGAATGATGGAGCACTTTCCTGCGCCGGCCGGAATTGCTGCACATTGCGCGGGTTGCCATAGGGCACTCCGGCGCGATGGCCCGGATCGTGCTGCCAGACATTGCCTGCCGGCTCGTGACCGGGATGATACCGATCGTAGCGGCCGCGATCGATCCGGATGTGATGGTGGCGCCAGTCGAAATCGCCCCATCCCCAATAGGCGAATGGAAGGAATATTCCCGTGTCCCAGCCGACAAGAGAATCGCCAGGGCCGCAATACCCGTTCCACGGCGCGTAGTAATACGGCCCGGAGATCGGATAGGGCCACGGGCCGTAAGCGCACCACGGATCGTACTCCGGCACATAGATCACATTGGACGGAGGCGATGAAATCGTGATGTCGCCGCCATCGCTCGCCACGGTTTCCTGCGGCGAGGATTTGAGCGTGCCGGCCGTCCCGGCCTGGTGCCGCAAACGTTGCACGGCATCCATCACATCGCCTTGTTGGGCGAGAAACGCTTCGCCAAGGCTCTCCGTCCAGTCCAGATGAGAGTCCATGTTTTCCAGAACATCCGGAAACGGCACCAGCGCCTTCACACTGGGATCCCAGCTCTGTCGGGCAAGCGCCGTCGTCAGCGCATCGCCTGTGAGCCCGGCATTGTCCGGATCGGAGACCCAGCGATGGGCCTCGACGACTTCGAGCGGGTAGGCGGAGGCCGTCAGGACGTCGGCGAGCAGAGGATCGTCATAAAGCGCCACCGGCGCCACGAGCTGATCCAGCTGCGGCTGCGTCAATGGCGCCGAGGCCGGCACGTCAGCAAGCTGCGCGGGAGGCGGCGCATCCTGCCCAAGGCATGCCGCCGGCACGATCGCCAAAGCTCCCATCAACGCCGCAGCGGCCAGAAGCCTGAGAGATTTCATAAGCGGGCCCTTCAAAACGGAACATGCTCTGAATACCGCGACGCTCTCACGCGCTGCGGATCGATCGGTTGATATGGGACAACCACATTGCGAGTTCAATTCTCCCCCTCTCGAACCCCCAGGCGGGAATTCCGCCCGTGCCGCGGATGGATCCTGGCAATCTTGCATAAAGGCCGATCTGTACTTGCAAGCAAATCCTAACATGTTGGGTCGAAATTGGTTGGCGCCCAGGAGAGCGCCATGGCGAGCGTCCAACGTCAGTGTCAGCACCAATATTTCCTCGCCGAATGCGCGAGATGCGATTTCGCGGTCGAAGGAGAGATCGTCAACGGTAACGGGGGATGGAAGAGTATCGACTGGGACGAGTACAGCAGAAACTGCGCCCATCGTAATCCGGCCGGCAGACCGACCATGGTCTGTCCGCATCTTCGGACCGCCAAGCTAGCCGCCCAGCCGCTTGACGACGAGGCATTCCACCGCCGCGCCAGTTTTGTTCGCGTCCGAAACCGTCAGGCGGATTGCGACAGCAATTTGGAGATTCCACCTCTCGTACCGGTTCCCGCGGTGTGAAACCGCCCTGACCGATCCTCATACCTGAGGTTCAGCACTACGACATTCACGCATCGGTTCCTCCTCCGCGCGAAGCGCGGGGGAGGGGAACCGCGGAGCGGTGGAGGGGCGGCTACCCACGAGCGGTTCGAACTTGTGCGAGATGGAATCATGCGGACCAGAAGAGGTCGTATGGAATCCCAGATGATTGAACGGGATGCGATTCCGGCGGCGCTTTGCGAACGCCGGCGCGAGATATTCTGAACGACGAAGCGATCGAGGTTGTGCTTGTCAGCATCGAGCAGGCGGCCGCCCCCTCCACCGCTTTCGCGGTTCCCCTCCCCCGCGCTTCGCGCGGAGGAGGAAACAGTCACGATGTGTGAATCTCGTACGGTTCGCCATGAGGTATTTCTATTGCCGGGATTAGTCCGCGCAGGGAATTGCCGAGGAACACTCTTTCTGCCCGGTCGAGATCGGCACTCGTAAGCGGGGCTTCGAAGCAGCGTCCTTCGTCGAGCAGCTCGCGACGCAAACAGCCGTCGAGCAGTCCAGCGGTGAGCGCGGGTGTCAGAAGCGTCCCGCCGATTTCCACGAAAATATTCGTGCGACTGCCTTCGGTCAGTTCGCCGCGCTCGTTGAGGAAGAGAACCTCGTCGCAACCAAGCGACGCGGCGAGCCGCGCATGCTCGCTGTCGTGAAGCTCGCGCCGGCTCGTCTTGTGACGCAGGAGTGGATCGCGGCTCGACACACGCCGGGGCGAGATTGCGAACCGCCAAGGCACGCGAGAAGCAACGAACGGTTCGGCCCCGGCGCACATCATGCCATCCTCATGAAGCGTGAGGCGCACGCGCAGGGCTTCGAAACGGCCCGCAACGCATCGCTGCAATTCGTGCCCGGCACAAGCCGCGTCGAACCCGAAACCGAGCGCCGCAGCCGACGACGCGATGCGCGCGAGATGCCGGTCGAGGCGGAGAAATCCCACGCCCGGCTCGTAACGCAGCGTTTCGATCAGATGCAAAGGATGGTGCGCCGCCTCGTAGAAGCGCGCCTTGACGCGGCACTCCTCATATTCGGCGTGGGCCCGCGAGTCGAACACGATGGCGCCGCCGATGCCGAGCTCGCCCTCGCCGCCCGTAATAGTCAGTGTACGGATTGCGACGTTGAAAACCGCGGAACCGTCGGGCGCGAAATAGCCAATTGCGCCGCAATAGACGCCGCGCGGGCTCGTCTCGATTTCGCGGATCACCTCCATGGCGCGAATCTTGGGCGTGCCGGTGACGGAGCCGCAGGGAAACAGCGCCCGCACAATGGTCTCCACGCCCATTCGCGGCGCGAGGCGCGCCGCGACGGTCGACACGAGCTGGTGGACGGTCGGATAGGTTTCCACTTCGAAAAGACTCTCCACTTCGACGCTTCCCGGAATTGCGATGCGGGAGAGATCGTTGCGCACCAGATCGACGATCATCAGATTCTCGGCGCGCTCCTTCTCGCTCGCCGCAAGCCGCGCGCGCGCCGCGCTGTCCTCTTCCGTGGTCGTGCCGCGCGCCGCGGTGCCCTTCATCGGCCGCGTCCGCACGACGCAAGCGGGCGAAATGTCGAAGAACAGTTCGGGAGAGATGCTGACGATCTGCCGCTCGCCATCGTCAACGAAGGCGCAATGACGCGCGTGCGCGCGGCTGCGGAGGTCGCGATAGAACGCATACGGCTCGCCCACAAAACTGAATCGTGCGCGGTAGCTCAGATTGGCCTGATAGAGATCGCCGGCGGCGATGAGCGCGTGAATCCATTCGAATGAAGCAGCGTGGCGTGCTTCGTCCCATTCATGCACCAGCCTTCCCGCATGGGTGCGCGGCGCGGATTCGTCCGCGCATCCGCCGCCAGACCCGCAATCGGCGAAGATGCCGAACCACAGGAGCGGAACATTGCGGGAGGACGGCATGAGAGGAACAAGGCGCCGCTCGAGCGCGTAACCGAGTTCATAGGAGAAATATCCTGCCGCGTGCCGGCCCGCGGCGAGCGCGTCTTCGAGCTTCGCGAACGCGGCGTCCACCTGCCCGATTGTGTCCGCGCGAACCACTTCGAGCGGACTTGCATAGATCCGCTCGCCGCCGCTGCGCGGATCGTCAAGCACGATTTGGGGCACCGACATCGGCCATGCTCCGGAATCGCAGGCAAATCGGGTTCTTGATCCGTGCCGCGCGGTCCCCACATCCTATCCAGGCGCGGCGCCCTTTGCGGGCCGCAAACCTGCCACAATCGGCGGCCGCACAAGCGGAGCCGGCAAAGCCGCTCAAGGAGGGCTTTGGACATGAACCGCAATTCAGCCTTCGGCAGCCCGTTTCTTCTGGGCTTCGACCATCTCGAACAGCTTATCGAACGCACTGTGAAAAGCGCAGGCGAATCCTATCCGCCCTGCAACATCGAAACTCTGGCGGCCGGCAGGCTTCGCATCACACTCGCGGTGGCCGGGTTCGGCCGCGACGAGTTGAGCGTCACACTCGAGGACCGGCAGCTGATCGTGCGCGGGCGCCAATCGGAGAACGGGGAGCGCACGTTCATGTATCGCGGCATTGCCGCGCGCCCGTTCGAGCGAGTCTTTGTGCTGGCGGAAGGAATCGACGTGACGGGCGCCACGCTCGAACACGGGATGCTGATTATCGAGCTTACCCGCCCAAAGCTTGAAAGTGTGGTCCGCAGGATCGACATAAGATCCGACGCGGACGGGATGGGCGCGGAACGTGACCGGAAGGAGACGCGTTATGGGTAACATGAGGGATATTTCGGACATTGATGCGATCGGCGCCGGGCCGTTTGGCGGACGCATCGCCTATATCAAGCCCACGCCCGCCATCGAGGCGCGGCGCATGGGGATTCTGCCTCCGGGCATCAGGGTTCCCGACAATGTGAAGCTCTATGTCCTGCACGCGAGCGACGGAAGCGTGCTCGGCTTCACCGATGCGTGGGAATCCGCCTATGGCGCCGCCATCGAGAACGAGCTGACGCCGCTGAGCCTGCACTGAGCCGCGCCCGATTCCGAGCCCCCTCTGACAAGAAGACAGATTTAACGGAGTGGTCGCCGAGGATGCGCAGGAGAACGCAGAGGAATTACTGCGCGCTTCGCGCGCATCTTGTTTCCGCGCCCACTGCGCATCCCCGGCGACCACTGCGTTAAAATCTTTCGGCGGCCCGACAAATATTTTTGGGGACAGTATGCTTCCGCCTACGCCGCCTGGGACGAGTGGGCGCCGCCGTTGGTGGGTTCGGTGAGGAGCGCATAGAGGACTTCGGGCCGCGTCGCCGCGCGAAGCTTCTCGCAGGTGGCCTGGTTGCGCAGGAGCCGCGACACACGCGCCAGCGCCTTCAGATGATCCGCGCCCGCGCCTTCCGGTGCGAGCAGCAGAAAGACGAGATCGACCGGCTGATCGTCGACCGCGTCGTAGGCGATCGGCGTCTCCAGCCGCGCGAACAATCCGCAGATGCGCGCGAGGCCTGCAAGCCGCCCATGGGGAATGGCGATGCCCTGTCCCATGCCCGTGCTGCCCAGGCGCTCGCGTTCGTTCAGGGTTTCGAAGATGCGCCGCTCGGGAATCTGGGTGATCCGCGCGGCATGCTGGGCCAGCTCCTGAAGGAGCTGCTTCTTGCTCTGCGCTTTCAGCGCCGGAATTACGGCTTCGGGCCCGAGCAGATCGACAATTTCCATGATGCCTTCCTGGCTGTGGTCAGGCGCCTGCGTCTTTGGGCAGTTTCGCCTTTTCGTGGTGATTTCTGAGCTTGCGCTTGTAACGGCGAATCTGTTTCTCCAGCCGGTCGAGAGCGGCATCGAACGCATGCTGCGCATCGACCGCCTCGCCCTGCGATTTCAGGACAACGCCCGAGTCGAGATGTGCGGTGCAGTCCGCGCGATAGCCGAATCCTTCATGCGAGAACACGATATTGGCTTCGCCGCCGCCGTTGAAATGCTTGTCGAGAGCCGCTTCCACCCGCTGCCGTACAAGATCGGGCAGCGCCGTGCCGATTTCGATCTGCTTGCCCGAAACCCGAACCTTCATGGGCCCCACATGGACGTCAACCCCGTCTGATTCGGATCTCGCGCCCGGTTCAGACGGAGGCGGCTCGAAAAAAGCGGCGGACCATAGGTCGCGACCCCACCCCTGTCAATTGTGGAAATCATCGAAGCGCCGCCTGGAATTCCGGCTGCGGCGCGTCGATTTTTTTGAGCCTGCGCCGTTCCACCGACGAAGGAATTCGCATCGCGTCCCGATACTTCGCGACGGTGCGCCTGGCAATGCTGACGCCGTCGCCGGTGAGGATTTCCACGATGCGATCGTCGGACATGATCTGCCCGGCCGCTTCGTTCAGGACGAGTTCGCGAATGCGATCGCGCACCGATTCAGCTGAATGCGCCGCCGCGCCATTCGTCGCCTGTATCGCCGCCGTGAAGAAATATTTGAGTTCGAACACACCGCGGGGAGTCGAGATATATTTGTTCGACGTCACGCGACTGACCGTCGATTCGTGCATGGAGATCGCGTCGGCGATGGCGCGCAGATTGAGCGGACGCAGATGGCGCACGCCGTGAGCGAGAAACGCATCCTGCTGGCGCACGATCTCACTGGCCACCTTGAGAATGGTGCGCGCGCGCTGATCGAGACTTTTCACGAGCCAGTTGGCGCTGTTGAGACACTCGGTGAGATACGTCTTCGCGTCCTTGTCGCGCGCGCGCCCGGCAACCTTTGCATAATAGCGCGCACTCACGAGAAGGCGCGGCAGCGTGTCGGCGTTCAGCTCGACGTGCCAGCCGCCGTCGGGCGCCTCGCGCACGAACACGTCGGGAACGACCGGCTGCACCGGCTCGGACCCGAAGGCGAGGCCCGGTTTCGGCGTCAGGGCGCGAAGCTCGGCAATCATGTCGGAGACATCTTCGGCATCGACCGCGCAATGCCTGCACAACCCGGCAATGTCGCGCCGCGCAACGAGATCCAGATGCGACAGCAAAGCGTTCATCGCGGGATCCAGTCGTCCCCTCTCGCGCAATTGCAACGCCAGGCATTCGGAAAGGTTGCGCGCGCCAACCCCCGTCGGCTCGAAGCCCTGCACCACGCGGAGAACGGATTCGACATCCTCACCAGTGGCGCCCAGCCGGGTGGCGATGTCGCCTGCTTCCACCCTCAGATAACCCACCTCGTCGATCGCATCGATCAGGGCGATCGCAATCAGACGCCGTGCAACATCGAGGCCGGCGATGCTCAGCTGCTCCAGCAGGTAATCCTGCAACGTGGCCGATCGCGCGAGCGTGCGCTCAAGCCCGTTTTCGTCGCCGCCGGGAAGCGGAGAGCCGCGCAGAGTCGTCCAGTCCGCGAGCGGCGCGCCGATCGGCGGCGCCGAGTCTTCGGCGAACACATCCTCCCGATCTGCGTCCAGCTCCTCGGCCTGCGAGAAATCTTCGCGCGCCAGTGCCGTGTCCAGAGCTTCACCATCACTGGCCGGGGCATCCGCAGTTTCCTGCGGCTCCGCGGCGCCGTCCGTGCTCTCGTCGCGTTCCAGCAGCGGATTGCGCTCGAGTTCCTGCTCGACATAGGCAGCAAGATCGAGATTCGACAATTGCAGCAGCTTGATCGCCTGCTGCAATTGCGGAGTCATGACGAGCGTCTGGCCCTGGCGGAGCTCCAGCCGTTGCGTCAGCGCCATGACATGTCCCCGCCCCCGCCGTACGCTACAGCGAGAACCGTTCGCCGAGATAAACCCGGCGCACGTCGCGATCGCCCACGATATCGGCGGGCAGACCCTCCTTCAGCACCTGACCTTCGTGGATGATGTAGGCGCGGTCGATGATGTCGAGCGCATCGCGAACATTGTGATCGGTGATGAGAACACCAATGCCGCGATCCTTGAGGTGCCGCACCAGATTGCGTATTTCCGTCACCGCGATCGGATCGATGCCGGCGAGCGGTTCGTCGAGAAGAATGTAGGAGGGATGGGTCGCAAGCGCGCGGGCGATCTCGACGCGGCGGCGCTCGCCTCCTGAAAGCGCGATGGCCGGCGTATCACGCACATGTGCAATTCCGAATTCCGCCAGCAGATCCTCGACCAGTGACTCCAGCCGCGACGCATCGGATTCGACGAGCTCGGCGGTCGCGCGGATGTTCTGTTCGGCCGTCAGTCCACGGAAGATCGAGGCCTCCTGCGGCAGATAGCCGATACCGAGCCGGGCGCGGCGATACATCGGGAGCTTTGTTACGTCGTGACCGTCCAGTTCGATCGTGCCGTAATCGACCGGGACAAGCCCGGTTATCATGTAGAAGCAGGTCGTCTTTCCGGCGCCGTTCGGTCCGAGAAGTCCGACCACTTCGCCACGCCGCAACGACAGGCTGACGGAGCGCACGACCGGACGCCGGCGAAAGCTCTTGCCGATGCGCGTCACCACGAGGCCCTGGCTGCCTTCCACGAGACGCACTCTTTCGCGTTCGCGGCGTTCGTCATGCGGGGTGGAGGAGACCGTTGTCATCGCAAGAACTGTGCCTTTTCGCCTTTAAGGAAGCATGAACCTATTGCTCTGCACCGGGATGCGCTTTCGCGCCTGGAGTGGAGGACTGCGGGGGAGGAATGAAGAGACCCTGCACGCGATTGCCGGACGCACCATGCGCAGACAGGTGCGCTTCGCCGGTAACCATGTTGACCACCAGCATGGTGCCGTGCATCACATCCTTGTTCTTGGTCAGTACGACATGCCCCGTCATTGTCACGGTGCGCGGCCCAAGATCGTAGATGCCGTTGTCGCCGGTCGCTGTCCCCGACGCCGAGACGAACACGACGTTGCCGGTTGCTTCGAAGCGCTCGGGTTTGCCCGCAGTAACGTTGACCTTCAGCCGGTCCGCGCGCAGCCTGTCGTCCGCCTGGATCACGATCACATTGCCGATATAGGTTCCGACCTTGGTCTGGAGATCGCCGACGAAATTGTCGGACGAGATGTTGATCGGTGCGTTCGAATTGTGCTGACCCATACCGAGTCCGGACTTCGCGGCCGGTGCAGAAGCCGTCGCCGGCCAGGCCGGCTGAACGAATCCTGCGAGCACAAGGGCGAGGACGAACGGAGCCGTCTTCATGTGCTGGTCGCCTTGTGGCCGTCGATCGTCATGTGCACATTTCCATGGAGAAATACCTGTCTTGCGTGCCGGTCGACCTTGAAGCGGTCGGCGCGGAACGTGCCCGAAGGCCCCTGCCCGGTCACCACGCGATCGCCGGTGATGGTTGCAGCCTGCATGTCGACCATCGCTGCCGACGTGTGCAGTTCGTAACCGCCGTCGGAATAGACGTCGATCGCGCCATCGAGCGTCAGCACGTGCTTGTTCGCATCGAGCACGCCATGTGGCGCAATCACTCCGACCCAGCTCCCGTCCTTGAGGCTGACATCGCCTTCCACATTCTTCATTCGCGCGCGCTTGGCGCTGGCCGTGTCCTGGATCGCTTCGTCCGCGGTCACGACGTAAGGATCGCCATCGCTGTCCACGCCGCTCAGTCTCGGCTTCAGCATGGCAAGATCATTGTTGACGATACCGAGCCGCTGGAATGTCATCGCAACGCGCTCGCGGCTTTGGCGCGGCTGCAGCGCATAGATCAGCACCGCTGCGAGGAGCGCCACTGCGGCAAGCGGCAAGGCGCGCTTCATGATCGTGACGAAGCGCGAGTAGCGCTTCGCCTGGCGCGCATTCGCCCGCGTCCGCGCCGTCCAGTCGCGTGGGGTGCGGACGACCGGTGGCCGGCCAAGCGGCTCGGCAATCGCCTGTTCGCCCTGTACGTGCCCCGTACTCATTGCAGTCCCGCTCTCAGGCAATCGTGCAGATGCAGAATCCCGATCGGTCTGCCCAGCCCATCCCCGGGATCGACGACGAACAGCACGTTGATGTTGTGCGCGTTCATCGTGGCCAGCGCCTGCGCGGCAAGCTCGGCGGGCGCTGCGGTCCTGGGCGATCGCGTCATCAGCTCGCCGATTTTGGAGTCCGGCGTCATGCGATCGACGCAGCGCCGGAGATCGCCATCGGTGAAAATGCCGATGAGCCGCCCGTCGCCGTCAACGATCCCTGCGCAACCGAAGCGTCTCTCGGTTATCACCTTGAGTGCGTCGCGCGAGGCCATGGCCTCGCCGACGAGCGGCAACTCGCCGCCGCCATGCATGATGTCGCCAACGCGGATCAGCGACTTTCCGAGTGTGCCGCCCGGATGAAGCTCGCGATATTGATCGGAGGTGAAGCCGCGCCGCTCCATGACAGCGACCGCAAGCGCGTCGCCCAGCACCAGCATCAGCGTTGTCGATGTCGTTGGCGCGAGGCCCATCGGGCAGGCTTCGTTCGCTTTCGGCAGCAACAGGGCAATGTCGGCCGCACGCAGCAGGGCGGAATCGGCGCGACCGGCGATGCCGATCAGCGGAACCGCGAAGCGCTTCGCGAACGTGATCAGGTCGGAAAGTTCGGGTGTCTCACCGGAGTTGGAAATAATGACCAGCGCATCGGAGCGCGTCACGGCGCCCAGATCGCCGTGGCTTGCTTCCGCCGGATGGACGAAATGAGATGGCGTGCCGGTTGAAGCGAGAGTCGCCGCGATCTTGCGCGCGATGTGGCCGGACTTGCCCATTCCGCTGACGATCACACGGCCCCGGATTCCCAGGATGAGATCGACCGCGCGGCTGAACGATCCGTCGAGAGACGCGCTCAGTCCTTCGATCGCGTCGGCCGCGCAATCCAGCACGCGGCGCGCGGCTGTGAGGTCGGGAGGACTCCCCGAAGGATCTTCCCGCGTCAACACACGGGACGCGGCAATCGGGGCCGTGGAATGCATGCAGGACACCTGTCAACAATGCAGCCGCGGGCTCTCCCCCCAGAAACACCGCGGCCTTTTCAATGCGCCCCCGACGGAGACGGCCAGCCCTTAAGCGAAAAACGTCTAAGCGAAAATCGTGCCGAACCAATCCGATTATGCGGCGTTATCCTGCGGCATTCAAGCGCGGGGAACTGGCAACCGGCCCCATTCGTCTCGCGTCAATGCGCGAAAAGGTCGGTATCCTGCCAGCCGGCGAGATCCAGCTCGACTCGCGCCGGCAGAAAGGCGAAGCACGCGTCTGCATGAGAGGCGCGGCCCTCGCGGGCGAGCATGGCATCCAGCGCGACTTTGAGCCGATGCAGATACGCCACGTCGTTGGCGGCGTAGGCAAGCTGTCTTTCGCTCAGATTGGGTGCACCCCAGTCGGAGCTCTGCTGTTCCTTGGAAAGCTCGACGCCCAACAACTCGCGCACGATATCCTTGAGCCCGTGTTTGTCGGTGTAGGTGCGTGCGAGACGCGACGCGATCTTGGTGCAGTAGACGGGCGCGGCCGTGACACCGAGATACCGTTTCAGCATGCCGACGTCGAAGCGCGCGAAATGGAAGAGCTTCAGCACCTTCGAATCGCCGAGCATGCGCTTCAGGTTCGGCGCGGCGTATTCGCCAGGTGCGAACTGCACCGCATGGCAGACATCATCACCCGAGGAAAGCTGCACGAGACAAAGCCGGTCGCGAAAAGGATTGAGGCCGAGAGTCTCCGTATCGATCGCGACGCTGGGACCGAGATCGAGTCCGTCCGGCAGATCGCCCTTGTGCAGTTTGATCTTCACGCTTGGGAATGTCTCCGACGTAGTTTGCGTTGAGATTTGTGCGCCATATCTCGGGTGGGTTCAAGTTTGCGCGACCTGGTTCGCAACGGCGCAAGCGACACGCGGTCGCCAGGATAACGCAGCCCGAGCGGCCCCTCACCCGCGCTGAAGCGGTAGAGAGGTTTCCTGCTTAAGCCCTCTCCCACAAGGGGAGAGGGGACTCCGAGCGCTAATTTTCTGTCGTTGATGCGAGACTCCGATTTCCCTCTCCCCTTGTGGGAGAGGGATGCAGATACGAGCAATGATTTCTGTTCCTGCGCGGGTGAGGGTCGCTCGACCTTTGTTATTTTCGAGCCTGTGAACTGCAACTGGTGCCCAGAAGAGGACTCGAACCTCCACGCCTTGCGGCGCTAGTACCTGAAACTAGTGCGTCTACCAATTCCGCCATCTGGGCCCGTGGGGCCGCGATGTGTAGGAGCGCCCCCCCGTGCTGTCAACGCGCACAACCAGGCTGTCAATTTCCGGCCGAAGTCTCCAAGGAAGATATCCCACGCGGAGACGCGGGAAGAAAGAATTCACAAGGATACAGTGAGGCGGTGAGGAAGGGATGGCGCGCCGAAGGCGCGCAGCAATTCTCGCTGCCTCACCGCCTCCCTGTGAACTTTCCTTTTTCCGCGCCCTCCGCGGCTCCGCGTGCCCGTTCTTGGCGTCTTGGCGGGCACGAATCGACCCGCTGGGCATGGGACGCCGTTTCCCGCCATAATGCCCTCGACTCGGGCAGCAGGGAGGCGCGGATGATCGTGGCGACAACCGAAGGCGTGGCGGGATACCGGACGAAGCAGACGCTGGGCCAATGCTTTGGCGTGGTGGTGCGTTCGCGCGGACTGGGGGGCAACATCATGGCCGGGCTGCGCTCGATCGTCGGCGGCGAGATTCACGAATACACGCAATTGCTCGAGGAAGCGCGCCGTCACGCGGTAGACCGGCTGGTGCGCAACGCAACCGTGATGGGCGCGAACGGCGTGATCATGATGCGTTTCGATTCCGCGGAGATCGGCCAGACGATGAGCGAGATTGTCGCCTATGGCACCGCAGTGATCCTGGAGCCGCAGGATGCGAAGACCAATGCTGCGTAACGTGCTGATGCTCATGTGCGTGGCCGCGCTCGGCACCGGCGCGGTGTGCCTGTTGCTCGGCGCGGATCCGCCCGGCTTCATGCTGATGATCTGGGGCGGGATTCTGCTCGCCGCCGTGGTCTATGAGCGCTTCCGTTACAAGCCTCTCGAGCAGGCGCGGCCCGGGCCCGGCTGGGAGCGCACCTGCGAACGCTTCGTCGACGCGGAATCGGGCCGCACCGTCACTGTCTATGTCCAGCCCGCGAGCGGCGAGCGGCAATACGTCGAAGAGTAGTGGTTCAGTTCTATCAGCTGAATCCCAAAAAATTGTCATGGCCCGGTTTAACCGGGCCACCCAGCCAGCGCGCGTCTGCGCGCTTGATATGTGCTCAATATGTGCTCAGAGCGGTCTCTCTTGGGTGGCCCGCTCTTCGGCGGGCCATGACAAGTTTTTGGGTACGAAGATCGCAAGCTGAACATTCGCGCCTTCCGAACCGGTCGCGTTGGGGCTAAGACGGCGCCCACGAGTTCCAGGTTCGACTTTTCATGACCACGCTTGTCACCGTTTTCGGCGGTTCGGGGTTTCTCGGCCGCTACGTGGTGCGCGCATTGGCCCGCGCCGGCTATCGCATCCGCGTCGGCGTGCGCCGTCCCAATCTCGCCAATTTCCTTTTGCCGATGGGGAATGTCGGACAGATCCAGCTTCTCAGAACCGACGTCGCGGATGCCGATTCCGTTGCGCGCGCCATGACCGGCGCCACGGCCGCAATCAACCTCGTGGGCATCCTGTACGAATCGGGCCGCCAGACGTTTCAGCGCCTGCATGCGGATGCGTCCGCGACCATTGCTGCGTCTGCCAGAGCGGAGGGTGTGACCGCGTTTGTGCATGTGTCCGCGCTCGGCGCCAGCGCACAATCGCCTTCGCTCTACGCCCGCACGAAAGCCGAGGGCGAGATGCGCCTGCGAGAAGCCTTCTCCGCCGCCGTGATCCTGCGTCCCTCGATCGTCTTCGGACCTGAGGACGATTTCTTCAACCGTTTCGCAGCACTTGCGCGCCTTTCGCCGGCGCTTCCCCTGATCGGCGGCGGTCACACGCGCTTTCAGCCGGTTTACGTGGGCGATATCGCGCGGGCGATCACGACCTGCATGGCGGATCCAGCGACGCAAGGGCGCGTCTACGAACTCGGCGGTCCGCGCGTCTATACGTTCAGGGAATTGATGCAGCTCGTTCTTGCCGAGACCAAACGCCGTCGATTTCTCGTTCCGCTGCCCTTTTCCGTTGCGATGATGAAGGCAAGCATTCTCGGATTGTTGCCGAAGCCGATGCTCACGCGCGACCAGGTGCTGCTGCTCAAGCAGGACAATGTAGTTGCGGCGGGCGCGGCCACACTTTCCGATCTCGAGATCGAACCGGAGACGGTGGAAGCCATCATCCCCGCCTATCTCTGGCGCTTCCGCAGGGAAGGTCAGTTCGACGCGCCGCCGCGCGAACCCATCAGTGCGCCCAGATGAACGCGAACAGGGCCAGTCCCGATGCGATTCGATACCAGCCGAAGGGCTTCAGCCCGTAGCGCCCGATAAAGGCGATGAACGTCCTGACCACGCCATAGGCGACCACGAAGGCCACGACAAAGCCGATCGCGATGAGCGATTCATCGTGGCGCGTGAGCGTCGCGCCCTCCTTGTACAGCTCGAACACCGAAGCGCCGAGCATGGTGGGGACTGCCAGGTAGAAGGTGAATTCCGCCGCGGCCTTGCGTTCCACGCCCAACAACTCGGCGCCGAGAATCGTGGCACCGGATCGCGACACGCCCGGCAGGAGCGCGAGACATTGGCAGAAACCGATCTGGAAACATTTCCACAGCGGAAGATTGTCGCTCTGCGTGTATCGCGGCGTGGGCGCGATGCGCTCGAGCACGAGGATGAGAATGCCGCCCACGATCCAGGCCGTGCCGATCACCGGAAGCGCGCGCGAAGGATTGAGCAGGACGGTATTGATAGTCTTGATCAGCGTGGCGCCCAGAATGCCGGCGGGAATGAAGGCGATGATGATCATCGCGGCAAAGCGGCGCGCCGTGGGATCGCTCGGCAGTCCCACCAGAACCTGCCAGAATTTGCGCCAATAGACTGCGACGACGGAAAGAATCGCGCCGAGCTGGATGACGATGGTGAAGGCGTGCCAGCGATTGTCGTCGAGTTGAAGCAGCTTCTCCGTGACGAGCAGATGGCCCGTCGAGGATACCGGCAGGAACTCCGTCAATCCCTCGACGATGCCGAGAATGATCGCATTCAGCTCGTCATGCATGTGCGGCTCCTGGTTTGCTGGTAGTCAAATTCGACGCACGAGTCCCGAATCGCAGATATATAAACCGTGTGCGCGCCACCTCTCCAAAAACTTCGTCATGGCCGGGCCGTTGTCCCGGCCACCCATGAAAACGGTGCGAGCCACGGTTCCTCGCGCGAATTCAACGCTTTCCCCGTGATGAACAACAAGATTGGCGCTTGCCTCATAACGCGGTGTTCCTGGGTGGCCGGGACAGTTAGTTTACACTCCGGCCGCGCTCTCGCGCGGACCGGGGTGGCCCGGCCATGACGAAGTTTGGTTTGGGCACTTCACGACGAACGGGGCGAACCCCCATGCGGTGGATGCGCCGCATCGCGCTGATCGTCTTCGTCCTGCTGGTAGCTCTGCCCGTTCTTGCACTTGTCGTGTTCCGCTTCCTTCCGGTGCCGACGACGCCGCAGATGATCCTCTCATGGGCGGAGGGCAAAGGGGCGCATCACGATTGGGAGGGTTCGGACGACATCTCTCCCTGGCTGTCCCGTGCGGTGATCGCGTCGGAGGACCAGAATTTCTGCTCGCATCACGGATTCGACTGGGGTTCGATCGACAAGGCGGTGCGCGCCTATGACGAAGGCGCAAGGCTTCGTGGCGCGAGCACGATCAGCCAGCAGACCGCCCGCAGCCTGTTCCTTCCGCCCTCGCGCAGCTGGATACGCAAGGGCGTCGAAGCGTGGCTCACCGTGCTGATGGAAACCCTTTGGCCGAAACGCCGCATCCTCACCGTCTACTTGAACATCGTCGATTGGGGTCACGGCAATTTCGGCGCCGAGGCCGCGTCGCGCGCCTATTTCCACAAATCCGCCGACGCGCTGACGGTCTCCCAGGCCGCGCGCCTCGCCGCCATTCTCCCCGATCCCGACGAATGGCGCGCGCAGCACCCCGGCGCCTACGTCAAACACCGCTCCGCGACGCTTGTCTCGCGCATGGCCGAGGTCCGCCGCGACAACCTGGAATCCTGTCTGCGGCACTAACGGCCCAGTTCTGAGAATTGAACCCCAAAATAAGTGTCATGGCCCCGTTTAACGGGGCCACCCAGCCAGCGCGCGTCCGCGCGCTGAAAAAAAAGTCGGAGCGGTCTCGTCTGGGTGGCCCGCTTGCGCGGGCCATGACAATTTTTTGGAGTTCACTTCTCAGAGTTGGACCACTATCAGCGCGGGGCTATCTTCTCTAAATTGCGCCCATGCGTCGTCTCGTCCAGTTGCTGCTTGCGCCGCCGTCGCGGTTTGCCCGGCTGCTTGTCGCCGAGAAGCGGCTCACCTGCGACTGCGTGGCGCCGGAAAATCTTGCCGAGCATCTGCCGGTCTTCATCGATCTGGATGGCACGCGGTGCGAAGGATTGTGGGCGATCGTCGATCACCTCGAAGGCACCTATCCCGATCACCCGCTTGCGCCGGAAGACGACGAGGCGCGCCGGGAATCGCTCCGGCTGCTCGACTGGGCGATGGGCCCGTTTCTGGAGAACGTGACCAAACGCATCGTCTATGAACGGGCGTCGCAACGTTACACCGGCGCGGCGGCGCGGCGGGCGCCCGACATGGACACGGTGCGCACGGGCCGCGAAGCCTTGCGCGCGGCGCTCGCAACGTTAGGGGCGAGCGCGGAACGCAACGGCTATCTCACCACGCGCGACTGCACGCTCGGCGATCTCGCGGTGGCCGCGCATCTCTCCGCGATCGACTATTTCGGCGAAGTTCCGTGGACGGAGTTTCCCGCCGCCGCCGAATGGTACATGCGGATGAAATCGCGCCCATCCTTCCGCAACCTGCTCGCCGACCGCGTGCCCGGCCAGCCGCCGGTGTCGCATTATGCGGACCTCGACGCCTGAGCACGGCACGCGCGAAGCCATCCGCGCGCGTGCCGGAGAATTGGGATTCGATGTGGTGCGCTTCGCCCGTGCGACGGCGCCCGAAGGCGTGGGCGAACATCTCGCGCAGTTCCTCGTGGAAGACCGGCACGGCACGATGGACTGGCTGGCGAGGAACGCGGACCGCCGCTCAAGCCCATCTGCGCTGTGGCCCGAGGCACGCTCCATCGTGGTGCTGGGCACGAATTACGGGCCTCACGACGATCCGCTCGCGCAGCTCGGCGATCCCGCGCGTGGCGCCATCTCCGTCTACGCGCAAGGCGACGATTACCACGACGTGCTCAAATCGAAGCTGAAGGCGCTCGGCCAATTCATGGCCGGGCAATTCATGGCCGACGTAAAAATCTTCGTCGACACCGCGCCGGTGATGGAGAAACCGCTGGCGCAGGCGGCGGGCATTGGCTGGCAAGGCAAACATACCAATCTCGTCTCGCGGGAATTCGGCTCCTGGCTGTTCATCGGTTCGATTTTCACCACGCTCGAGATCGATCCCGACGAGCCCGAAACGGATCATTGCGGTTCCTGCCAGCGCTGCCTGGACATCTGCCCGACGCAAGCCTTCACCGCGCCCTACGAAATCGATGCGCGGCGCTGCATCTCCTATCTCACCATCGAACACAAGGGACACATAGCGCGCGAATTCCGCGTGGCGATGGGCAACCGCATCTATGGCTGCGACGATTGCCTGGCGGTGTGTCCGTGGAACAGTTTTGCCTCCGTGGCGCGCGAGGCGAAGTTTCACGCCCGCGCCGAACTCACTTCGCCGAGTCTCAAAGATTTGTCGCGCCTCGACGATGCCGCCTTCCGCAACCTGTTCCGCAATTCTCCGGTCAAACGCACAGGACGCGACCGCTTCATCCGCAACGTCCTGATCGCCATCGGCAACTCCGGCGACGCGGCCCTCGCGCCGGAAGCCGAGCGCCTCCTCTCCGACGCCTCCCCTCTCGTCCGCGCCATGGCCGTCTGGTCCCTCAGCCGCCTCCTCGACGCACCGGCCTTCGAGGCGATGCGAGAGCAACACCTGGTCTGCGAACCGGATTCCGGGGTCCGCGGCGAATGGGAAGAAAGTGTTCACAGGGAGACGGTGAGGCAGTGAGAACTGTTGCGCGCGCCGTAGGCGCGCGATTCCTTCCTCACCGTCTCACCGTCTCCCTGTGATTCTAGTGTTTTTGAGGCACGTCGGCGCCGAGGAGTTTGAGGTGCGCGAGGGCGGTGGCGGCGGTTGCGCTGTCGGGCGCTTCCTTCGCGGCCTGCTGCCAGTCGGTGCGGGCGCCCGATTTGTCGCCGGCTTCGAGCCGCATCGTGCCGCGTTCGACCAGCGCTTCGGGATAGTCCGGATAAATCCCGAGCGCGCGCGCGATGTCCGCGCCGGCTTCCGCCTTGCGGCCCTGCGCATGCAGCGCGCTCGCGCGCAGCACGTAAATATCAGCGCGGTCGGGATCAAGCGCGAGAACGGAGGTGAGATCGCCGATCGCGCCCGTCCAGTTCTTCGCTGCGCCGCGCTCGCGCGCGCGATCGGCCAGCACGTCCTCATTCTTCGGCTCGAGCGCGAGCGCCACGCTCAGCGCGCTCTCCGCCTTGTCCATCGCGCCTGCAAGCAGCCAGGCGTTCCCCGCCTGGTCGAGCAATTCCGCGCGCAGCGACGGCGCGCCCGCGGACTGGTTCGCCGCGTCCTCGAGTTTCTGCGACGCTTCGGCAAAGCGTTTCAGCTCGACAAGCGCGAGCGCCTCGCAATGCAAAGCGGCCGCGCCGCCGCCCGCGGCGGACCAGCCGGCCGCTTCTGTTTCGGCGCGCGCCGCATCGCGCTTCACCAGCGCAAGGCAGCGCTCATAGCGGTTGTGTCCACCCAGCGCGGGATCGTCGAGCGGCGAGGCTTTCGCGGCGAGCGCATCGCACGAGCAGGCGGTGAGCGCCGCGGCCGCCAGACACGCGACTTTGATAAACCGGGACAAAACCCGCATGGTTCGCGCCTGCTTCGGATGACGGATTGCGATGAGGGAGAATAGAAGCGGCGCGCCCGATGGGCCAGCCTGCCTTCAAATCGTGCCCTCGCTCGAAACGGGGGGCGCCGAGCGTTCGACAATCGAAATTGCCGCCGCGCTCATCCACGAAGGCTTCACTGCGCTGGTGGCCTCGGCGGGCGGCCGCATGGTGGCCGAGCTCGAAGACGCGGGCGGCGAGTGGATCGCAATGCGGGTCAATTCCAGATCCCCCGCGATGCTGTGGGCCAATGCGCGGCGCATCCGCGATCTGATCCGTGTACGGAATATCAAGCTCGTCCACGCCCGTTCCCGGGCCCCGGCCTGGAGCGCGCTGTGGGCCGCGCGTCAGGCGGCGGTCCCCTTCGTCACCACCTATCACGGCCTCTACACTGCGCGCACGCCGCTCAAGCGCTTCTACAATTCCGTGATGGTGCGCGGCGACGCGGTGATCGCCAATTCCGAATGGACCGCGCGGCACATAAGCAGTGAATACGGCTCCGCGCCGAAGAGGCTGGTAGTCATTCCGCGCGGCGTCGATCTCGCGCGCTTCGATCCGGCGCGAATCCCGGCAGAGCGCGTCCGGCAACTGCGCGCGGATTGGGGAGCAGCGGATAGCGACATCATCATTCTCCTGCCGGGACGCCTCACGCGCCTCAAAGGTCAGTTGGTCCTGACCGCCGCCCTCCGGAAACTCGCAAACGAATCCCAACTCAACAATATCCGCGCTGTCCTGGTCGGCGATGCGCTGGGCCGTTCGACCTATGAGCAGGAATTGCGCCGCGCGATCTCGGCCGCCGGGCTCGAGCGCCACGTCGTCCTGGCGGGCCATGTGAACGACATGCCCGCGGCCTACCTCGCTGCCGACATCGTGGTCTCCGCCTCCACCCAGGCCGAATCCTTCGGACGCGTGACCGCGGAAGCAAGCGCAATGGAGCGGCCCGTGATCGCCACCAACCATGGCGGCGCGCGCGAGACCGTGCTGCCGGGAATATCGGGCCTTCTGACGCCGGCCGGCGATTCCGAAGCACTTGCTCAAGCATTGCGGAAATTGATCGCCGCCGGCCCCGTCGCGCGCGCCGCGATGGGCGAGGAGGGCCGCGCGCACATCGCCCGCAATTTCACGGTGGAGCGGATGACGGCGGACACGATCGCGCTCTATCGCGAACTTCTTGGAGAGACCGCAGCCGATGGCCGCTTGTGAGCCGAAGCTGAGAAATTGTTCGGGGAACCTGATCGGCTTTCCAGTATTGGAAATGTGATTTCGGGACTTGCCCGCCAACGCCGCACTATCGCTCCGGTCGCATCACCAAACTGCAAAGGATCGCAACGCCATGAAAATCGCCATCATCGGACTTGGAAATATCGGCTCGCGCGTCGCAAAAAACCTTGCGGCAGGCGGGCAGAGCATCATCATCTCCGAACGAAACCTGGCAAAGGCGCAGCAACTCGCCGGCCAGCTCGGCGGCAAGGCCGAGGTCATGCCCATCGACGATGCGGCAAAGAAAGCCGATGTCATCGTTCTTGCCATCTCTTTCGATGCGATCAAGGCGTTCATTGCGACCCATCACGGCGCCGTCGCCGGCAAGGTTGTGGTGGATCCCTCAAACCCGATAGCGCCCGATGGAAAGGGAGGGTTCAAGAAAATCATTCCCGCGGAGCAGTCGTCCGGAAAGATCATCGCGGGGTTGCTTCCGGAGGGCGCCGAGCTCGTCAAGGCGTTCGGCACGTTGCGCGCCGAGTCGCTGGTTAGCGCAGCGAACCGGTCGCCGGAGCGCGCCGTGCTCTTCTATGCGACGGATTATCCCGAGGCCGGCAGAGCGGTCGCCAAACTGATTATTGCAAGCGGCTTTGACCCTGTGAGCGTGGGCGGGATTGACCAGTCCATCCGCATCGAGGTCGGCGGCGACCTCCACGAGCTCGGAAAGCTTGGCCGACCCGTGTCGGTCAAGGAGGCGCAGGCACTTATTTGACTGCAACATGGGGACAGGACCAACAATCACTGTTCGGAACGATCGAAACACAAGCCCTTGCCGATCGTCGGTTAAGTCTCCCAGTCTTCTGTCAGGAGCCCTGCCACGCGCACGAACTCGCGGCGATTGTGTGTAATAAGGATCAGCTTTTGCGCAACCGCCTGACCGGCTATCAGGATGTCATAGGGACCGATTGGTGTCCCCTTCGCGCGCAGGCGAGCGCGAACCTGCCCCGCAGACCTCGCATCCTCTTTCTCGAATGGTAGTACTGCAAAACGGAGTGCATCTACCAGCGCGACATTTTGCGTTGCCCGTGCACTGGAGAATGCGCCGTAATAAAGTTCGTGAATGATGATGGCCGACACGGCCACGTCAGCGAGGCTTTCGCGGCGCGCACGCTGCGCCACGCGGCCGTGCGGATCGTTCAGCATGGCAATCACGGCATTGGCGTCGAGCAGATACCGCATCAACGGAAAAGCTTTTCAAGTTCCGTGCGTTTTTGCGGAGCCGACTTCTCCTTCACCGCTTCGACGAAATCGCGGTCAAGCTTTCCGATCATTCCATCAAGCCAGCTCCAGTCGTCGGCGACAGGCTCCAGAACCACAGCGCTCCCTCGCCGGCTGATGAGTACTTCTTCGCCTGGAAAGCGAAAGTCCTTCGGCAGGCGCACCGCCTGCGAACGCCCGGACCAGAAGATCTTTGCCTTCGCCATAGATCGTCGCGCTCCAAATGAGATATGACAGAGCTATATATCATCTATTGCCGCATGGTGCAAGGCCGGCGAAGGCGGCCACGTTGGGGAGGAAAAAAGAGCGGCTATCTGCTACCACCTTCGCGGATGGAGTCGGATCGGGAGACCTCGATGGGGCGGAAACTTGCTGGGGCGGCGGTCGCGATTGCGCTGCTTTTCGTGGCGATCATCGCTTGGAGTCCGCACGCATCGGCCCAGGCAGACCTAAAGGCGGCGCCCGTGGCGCCCGTGATCGTCCACGCGCTGGCGACGACGCCGGCTGCAGCGCCCGTGGTCACATTCGATCCCGTCAAGGCCACCAACGCCTATCTCGCCCGCGTGTCCGGCGCGGCGCGGGAGCGCTCGGATTCCTATTTCGAGGGCGGCTATGTGCTGATCCTCGTCGATGCGTTGTCTGCGATCGCCGTCTCGGCGCTGCTGCTGTGGGCGGGGATCTCTGCGAGGATGCGCAACATCGCCCAGAAGGTCACCCGCTCGCGCTTCTGGCAGGTGCCGATCTATGCCGGAATGTTCGTCGTGGCCACCACGGTGCTGACCTTTCCGCTAACCCTGTACGAGAGTTTCTTCCGCGAGCACGCCTATGGGCTCTCCAACCAGAATTTCTGGCAGTGGTTTCGCGATTTCGCGGTTGGCTTCGGCGTGCAGCTGGTGCTGTCGGTCATCGCGCTGACCGTAATCTACGCGGTCATCCGCGGTTCGCGCCGGCTGTGGTGGATCTGGGGGACGCTGGTGGCGGTCGGCCTGCTTTCGGTGGTCATCGCGATCTCGCCGGTTTTCATCGCGCCACTGTTCAATACCTACCGGCCGCTGGCCGAGAGTCCCGTCAAGGAGAAAATCCTCGCGCTGGCGAAGGCGAACGGCATTCCGGTGACGAATGTCTACGAGTTCGACGCCTCGCGGCAGAGCAAGCGCATCTCGGCAAACGTTTCGGGATTTTTCGGCACGACGCGGGTCTCTCTCAACGACAACCTGATGAATCGCAGCACGCCCCCCGAGATCGAAGCGGTTCTGGGCCATGAGATGGGACATTACGTGCTCAATCACGTTGCTCTCCTCATCACCTGGAACGGACTGGTCATCCTGGTCGCTTTCCTGTTCGTGAACTGGGGATTTGGTGCGCTCACAGGCGTTTTCGGCGGCAACTGGGACGTGCGCAGCATCGACGATCCGGCAGGCCTGCCCGTGCTCGCAGCACTTCTCAGCGTGTTCTTTCTGCTCGCGACGCCGGTCACCAACACGATCACCCGGACGACGGAAGCGCAGGCCGATATTTTCGGCCTCAATGCGGCGCGGCAGCCGGATGGTTTTGCGACCGCCACACTCAAGCTCAGCGAGTACCGCAAGCTCGATCCTACGCCTTTGGAAGAGTTCGTCTTCTACGATCATCCCTCGGGCCGCACGCGCATCTGGACCGCGATGCGCTGGAAGGCCTGGCATTTGAACGATCCCGACATCAAAGCCGGCCCGGTCTCGCCGCAGTGAACGGGTTCGCGCGCAGCGTCGGCGCTGCGGGCGCGCCGTTGCATGCGGCGGCGCACAGCCATCATCCCTGGCCGGACGTGACGCTTGCCGCGCAGGAGGCGGCGTGGAAGGACGCCGCCCGCCTGCTCGACCGCAAATGGGATCACGTGTTCTCGAACGTGATCCCCAAGGCCCAGGCGCATATCGCGCGCGAGCTTCGCCTGCCCGATCCTGCCAACATCGCCTTCGGGCCCAACACGCATGGTTTCGTGCTGCGGCTGCTGTCGTGCCTGCCGAGGCGGCCCATTCGCGCGCTGACAACGGGTTCCGAATTCATGAGCTTCGCGCGCCAGTTTTCGCGGCTCGAAGAAGACGGCATCGTGGACGTCACGCGCGTGGCCTGTGAGCCGTTCGAAAGTTTCGAGCGGCGCTTCTGCGAGGCGGCGCGGAACGGCGCATATGATTTCGTCTATTTCAGCCAAGTCTTTTTCGATTCGGGATTTGCGCTCGGCAGTCTCGCAACGATCGTCGATGCGGTGGCAGGTCCGAATACATTGGTCGTCATCGACGGCTATCACGGCTTCATGGCGGTACCCACAGACCTTTCCCGCATTGCGTCGCGAGCGTTCTATCTGGCCGGCGGGTACAAATATGCGATGGCGGGCGAAGGCGTGTGCTTCCTGCATTGTCCGCCCGGGTTCTGCCCTCGGCCGGTCGATACGGGCTGGTATGCGGGGTTTTCGGCGCTCGAGAGCGGCAGCGGCGGCGTGCCTTATGCGAAGGACGGCAGCCGGTTCTTCGGCGCGACTTTCGACGTCTCGGGGCTTTATCGATTCAATGCGGTGCAGGATTGGCTTGTTGAGGGGAAGCTGAGCGTTGCCGGAATGCTCGCCCATGTGCGGGAGATCGAGCGGCGATTCCTCGCCGAACTGGACCGCGTGGACTCGCCCATCTCGTCGCGCGATCTCCTCGTGCCGGACGACAACCGCCGCGGACGATTCCTCGCCTTTCGCACCAATGCCGCCGCCGCAATCACCGCGCGCCTTGCGTCGCAGAACATCATCGTCGACCACCGCAGCAACCGCCTGCGCATCGGCTTCGGCATCTACCACGAGCCCGACGATGCGGTCCGACTCGCGGAGGCGATCGCAGGGTAATAACCGCCGCACGTGTTCACCCCTCACCCGCGCCTGAACGTTTGAAAGCAGCCGCGCTTAGCCCCTCTCCCACAAGGGGAGAGGGGATTCCGCGCGCTGATTTTCCAACGCCAATGCAAGATTCCGCGTTCCCCTCTCCCCTTGTGGGAGAGGGATGCGGATACGTGCAATGAATTCCACTCAAGCGCGGGTGAGGGGTCGCGGCCGCGAGAACTGATTACTTCGCCACTCGCCCCTCCGCGGCTTCGCTCCATTGGAAGACGATGGCGGTGTCGGGGTTGGGCAGCTTTTTGGATTTTCCTTTGTAGTCGAAGCTCGCCAGCAGATCGCGGATCAGTTCGAGGCGGGCGACCTTCTTGTTGTCGGAAAGCAGGATCCGCCAGGGCGCGGCCGCGTGGCTCGAACGGCTGAACATCTCGTCGCGCGCCTTTGAGTAGGCCTTCCAGTTCTGCATCGCCTTCTCATCCACCGGCGAGACCTTCCACTGCGTGAGGGGATCCTTCTCCCGCGCCTTCAGCCGTTCCCTCTGCTCGTCGCGGGAAATATCGAGATAGTATTTGCGGATCGCGATCCCGTCGCGCACCAGCATCGCCTCGAACGGCACCACGGATTCGTAGAACTCCTCGACCTCCTCTTTGGTGCAGAAATGCATGACCTTCTCCACGCCGGCGCGGTTGTACCAGGAGCGGTTGAAGACCACGAAATCCTCGGCCGCGGGCAGGAACGGCACGAATCGCTGGAAATACCATTCGGTCTCCTGCCGGCTCGACGGCTTGCCGGGTGCGTGCACGCGGGTCTCGCGCGGACTCATATGCTCGGTCAGCCGCCTTATAGCGCCGTCCTTGCCGGCGGCATCGCGGCCCTCGAGAATGACGAGAACGCGCTCGCCGCCGGCGATCAGCACGCGCTGGAGCTTGACCAGCTCGACCTGCAATTCGTAAAGCGCGCGCCGGTAATGTTCGTCGTCTTCGGGTACGTATTCCTTCTTTGCCATGACGATAGTCTCTCCAGCTGACCGGGTCCGGTGAATGCGAAACGGTTCTCCCGCGAATTTCCAGGCGACGAAAGCCTACGACGTGCTGATCGCCGCCCCGCTGATCGTCTTCTACGGTTTCAGCATGGGCGGGCTTCTGCCGCAATTCGCGGCGGCGTGGCGCGCATGGCCGTCCCGTGATGCCGCGCTCCAGCTCTCGGCACTCGCGAGCAACATGCTCTATTTCGCGATGGTCATCGCGCTGATCTTCCTGCGCCGGATGCCGGCCGCCAAGTCGCAAGGCTTATGGCCGCGGGCGGTGGCACTCGTCGGCGGCAATCTGCTGATCGTGCTGCTGGCCCTGCCGAGGGTTCCGTTGCCGCCGGCGAGCGCGGCGCTCTCGACCGCGCTCGCGGGCGGAGGAACGCTGGCGGAGATTCTCATCCTGTTCTGGCTGGGCCGGTCGTTCAGCCTGCTTCCGGAAGCACGCAGGCTGGTGACGAATGGCCCCTATCGCCGCATCCGCCATCCTCTCTATCTCGCCGGCCTTGTCGGATCGCTCGGCGTGATGCTGCAATACCGGCAGCCCTGGGCGCTGCTGATAGTGCTCGCCGCGCTCGCGCTTCAGATCCTGCGCATGAACTACGAGGAGCAGGTGCTCTCCCGCGCCTTTCCCGAATATGAAACTTATGCCACGCGAAGCTGGCGCCTTATTCCCGGCGTGTTTTGAATGGCAAAGTCGGGCGCGATGTAGGCGAACACCCTACATCGGCAAATTGCGGGCGCGGGATACTTTGTCGAATCCGCGCGTTGAAGCGCTGGCAACGGGATGAAGAGGCGGGTTTCACATGAAAACACGATGTATCGTATTGGCCGGCGCGGCGTTCCTCGCGCTTGGCGGACCAGCCCTGGCGGGCGATGGATTTTATATCGGCCTGGGCGCAGGCTGGGATGGCCAGAACAACATCACGGTGGACCAGCTGACCCCGCCGCCCGGCTCGGGTCAGGTCCAGACCAATGATGGCGCGGTCTTCGCCGGCACGCTGGGCTTCAAGATGCCCGAATTTCCGATCAGGCTCGAATTCGAGTCCGGCTATGACTGGCATAGCGTCTCCAATGTCCAGAGTGGCGGCGCCCAGTTCGGCGCGACGGGACATGCCAACATCGCCTCCGAGCTGGTGAACGCGGTGTACGATTTTCCCATCGCGCCGGGCTGGAATATCTACGGCGGCGCGGGCGTGGGCGAAGGACACGTATATTTCGCGCCCAACTTCTCGAACACGGGTGATGAGATCGCCCGTGTCGATCATTGGGGATTCATGTGGCAGGGGATCGGCGGCACGTCATTCGAGATCGCTCCCGATGCAGATCTGTTCCTCGATTACCGCTACCGCCATGTGAACGCCAGTGTCGAAAGCTTCTCGCCCTCGCTCGGCCCGGTGGCGACACACGACATCACCGAAAACGTGGTGATGGCGGGCGTGCGCTTCTACATGTTCCCGATGGAAGGGCCGCCGCCGCCAGCTTACTATCCGCCACCTCAACCCCAGCCCCAATACCAATACCAACAACAGCAGAACACAATGCCACCTCCGCAGCCTCCGGCTGGAGGTTCGGGCGGCGCCACCTCCGGCGGCCCGGGCGGAGGCTCACAGTAGTTTCAGTTTCCGGGGACCGCAGCTGCGGTCCTCGGCATCTCCTTCATCGACACCGCCGCGGCTCTCGTTCGCAACGGGCCTGTGTTGCTGATCTTCGGCATTGTTGCGCTCGCGGCGGGACTCGCGATGTTGCTCGTGCACAATGTGCGGTCCGGCGGAGCGATGGCCTTGGTGGTCACGCTGTACGCTGGCCGATCCTGCTCCGGGGCCCGACGCTCCTGTTCCTGCCCGGCGATGTGTTGGCGAGAATTCTCGATTTCTCGCACCTCGACAGCTGGGTCTACTTGTACGCGGCGATCCCGCCGATCCTCGGCCTCTATCTCTCCGTGGTCGAATTCACCGGCCGCCCCACCGACGACGACGCAGATGCGCCGCAATGAAGGCAACTCACTCAACCGAACCCGACACTGTCTGTGTCGCGTGCAAAAAATCCCCTCCGACTCCGATCACGCTCCGCACAACGGGCTTTTCAACCCCAATCCCGAAATCTCGGCCGTGAAGATGATCTGCTCCAGAAAACAATGGTCGTCACTACTTGGGAATTTGACTGCGGAGGCGAGGTATACTTCGACCTGTTTGTGTATGTTTAGATGATTTCCTCGTTGGTGGGCAGGATATTCTTGATTCCACTTTCGGTTAGTAAATATTCGTAGAGTTCAAGAGTACGAAGATCAATGAGACGCTGGAAGGCAGCAATATTTTGCTTCGACCAAGGACGATCTTTAGGATCATTTCGCGTAAGCTCTACCCAGTCTATGGGATTTGAAACCAGATCCCCATTATTCGGGAGTGGTTCGTATACGCCTTTACCACGCATTCGGTTATCCGAGGACGCCAGCCAACGAAGATTTCCGATTGAATTTCCAACAACTCCACGCCTCGAGTGAAAGTTATCGGGATTGCCGGAGATAACCTCTTCCTGCAAACAGTTTTTGCAACCGCTCCAGTGAAAGTTGAAGATGCCGTTGGGCACGATATGATCAAGATCGACTGGCAAATCCTCGTCACGGTCCGAAGTCGGATCGTAATTTGGCCACTGGTCGAAGATATAGGCCCGTTGGAGCCACATCAAAGCACGTTTACATAGTTCTGCATTGCTCGAAAGTACGCGTAGTGCCTCGCCGGGCTTGTGCTCGTCGGTCCGGTCGGTCGCCTTGAAGCGATCTGCCCACGCACGAAGTATGTGGGTTCCGCTATTTACCTCGTTTCGTAGATCGCGCAGCGCCTCTTCGCGAGGTATGAAATACGCCTCTCCTTCCTTCTCGTATTCCTCAATAAGTTCGCGAACTGAATTTTGGGTAAACTCCCAGCCCTGTTTTTGAGCATGCTGAAAAGCTCGCCCTGCCGCCTTCGCGTCGTTATAGATAAAGAGCAGCCAGTGCAGCACGAATGCACCCAAGATACTGTTGACGTTTTGCTGCCACGGTTCGTCAAACCCCCACTTGAACGCAAAAAGTATCAATACATCGACGAGTTCGCGTGGTAGGCGCGCCAGCAATATGGCAGGCAAACCCTCGGGACGATCCTTTTCATCGTAGCTCAGCGCCTTCCGAACCTCTTTTAGCGCCGTCGCCAAATTCGGCGCTTGATTTTCCTGCATGATCATTGCAAGAAATTCCGTCTCGACTTGTTTCATGTCCTTCAGTTGCGAAACGAAAGTGGGGCCGGGGCGGCTTATCACTTCCCATTCATGGGCGTTTTCCCAGGGCGCTTTCGTTTTTGCAACACGCAGAGTCGCCAGGACCAGATCGACCTCACCGGCGAGACGGCCATCTTGGAACATGATATCGCTCATGCGATCATGGATTTCAGGGTACTGATGCTTGATAATAGAGTACGTCAGTTCGTCATCGGTAAGACGAGTTCCACCTTGGCCCAACCGCGTAAAAAAGCGGACATAATCCTCCTGATCGGCAGTGATCTCTGGGTCTACTTGCTGAAGAATGACTTGGGTATTCAGGGCCTTTTCAAGCGCGAAAATGAATTCACGGACAAGCCTCTCTGAAGCACCTCTTAGGTTAGATAGTTCACCGATGATTGCATCGGGATTAATTTTATCGCCAAGACGATCACAAAGATCAGAAAGCGGAATCGCGCACTTTGCGTCGATGAGGTCACCTCCTTTTACATTGGCAAAGGCATGTTCTCGTCCCTGGGTCGGTTGGCCATCTTGGCTCTTTAACCATTCTTCCCATTTTTTTTGCCGTTTCCCGAGTTTAATCCTCTGGTTCGGCGCATCGGGCTCATATCCAAACGGCTGACCCGTACTGGTCATGCGTAACTGAAACTTTAAGCCAGACGCGTTAGTCGATTTCGTTCCTAAATCAACCCAAAGTTTTCGACTATTCTTCATCTCTCCCTTGCCAAGACCCAACAGAACCGCGGTCATTCGCTGTTGCCCATCAAAAAGTTGGAAGTCCTCCTCACTTGCTTCACGAGTCATGCCGTCCGCGTCACGACCTTTGCCGCTCGTGGCGCTCCCCCATTTTTTAACGCGATGAACGAGCATCATTCCTGCAGAGTAACCGCGCAGCAAGCTGTCCCAATAATTTATAACCTGCTCGTTGGTCCAGACGACCGAGCGTTGGATCGGCGGTAAAAATAATCTGCTGCCCTCCTTCGCTTGCCGCCAGTCAGCCAGGCAAGTGATGGTCAGTAACTGCGTCTTGTTTGTGCCGAAAAGTTCGCAAAAATTTGTCGTTTCCATGCGGCGATCACCTAAAAGGACGTTGACCGATAACTTGGTTGAGTGATCTCAGCGAGCCGTTTCATCGGATTGGTGATTCGCGGGAGTCGGCCATGACGCCGGCTGTTCCAAGTGGCGGACTCGGTGCCTCAACCTACCACGATCCGTCCAACACGATTGCGTGCGGCATTTGCTTTCACGGCTTTAGGCACGATGAGCTCCCGTAACCGCGGCGGCCTCATTACCTCGACATCCTCCCCCCACGTCACCAGATGCCATGCCATTTCCTGCAATCCGCCGGCGCGGAAGCGGACGATGAGGGAGCCGTCTTTCTGTTCTTCCATTCTCTGCGTCGGGTGAAAGAGGAACTCCTTCGCGTCGGCTGCGGCGTTGGGCGAGAACTTCCAGACGACATCGAACGGTTTCTCCTGATAGACACCGAAGGATTGCTCGGCATATTTCTGCAACGAGAAGCCGCGCTGGCGGGTAAAGGATTTGTCGAGCGGCTCGACACGCTCGATGTTGGAGAGCGCGTAGGAGCGGAAATCGCGCGCCCAGTCGCTTTCGCTCCAGGCGACGAGATAGTTGCGGTTGCCGTAGAGGAAACCGTAAGGACGCACGGTCTCGAAGCCGCGCTTGCCCGAGCCGCGATAGCGGTAGTGAATCCGCACCTTGTGGCAACCAAGAATCGCGGCTCTGAGCGCGCTGACGATCTCCGCATCGATCTTCGGCCGCGGACCGGGGCGCATCGCGAGACCCTCGGCTTCGGTCAGCGCTTCGAGATCGGGATCGATCTTCGCAAGGGCCGCCGGCTTCATCAGTGCGCGCAATTTCGAAAGCGCGCTCGCGGCATCGTCCGCCTGCGCGTGCATGTTCTCGCGGCGGAGCAGCGCAGATGCGCCCTGCAGCGCTGCCAACTCGCCCGCCGAGAAGGCGACGAGACCGTTGATCGTTCCAGCGCGGATGCGCCATCGCTTGGGCAGCGCGCCAAGATTGGCCTGCTCGAATTGCGGGAACACACGTTCGATCGCGTCCCTCAGGCGCTCAGCTGTGCGGCGGCTGAGCGGCTTGTCGGAATAGTTCGTGCGGATGTCGTCGAGCGACAGGCCTTCGGCCGTGCCCTGCATGTCGCAGGCGATGCGAAGAATGGTTTCGGCTTTCTCGTAGCGCATCGGCGCCGCCTCGCCCGATCGCAGCGCATGTGCGACCCCGCTCATCGTGATGAGCCAGCCACTATAAGCCCAATGCCGTTCATTTGTAGAGACCAGAATTGCACGCGGAGGCGCGGAGACGCGGAGCAGGAACCCAAAGAATTGCGCGCATTCGCGCGCGGTTTCTTTCCTCCGTGTCTCCGCGTCTCCGCGTGGGAATTTCCTGATACCTTGGGAGCTCGCCGTTCACGAAGCTGGCCGTGCAACGCCATATGCGCAGCCGCCGCGCTTCAGCCATTGGAAGCCTTCGGCCTTGGAGAGGATCGCGACGTCGATCGCGCCGCCGACCGTCTCCTTCTCGCCGAGCGACATGCGGCGCCGCAGGGCGGTGAGACTGACGAGCGCCTCCGCGATGCGGGCCAGGTCGTGGCGCGGAAGCGCGTCGACCGCAGCGATTAGCGGCCGCTGGTATCGACCGTCGATCTCCTCCTCGAGCGCTTTGCGGAACGCCTTCTCGAGCTTCTCCATCCGCTCCGGCGGAAGCTCTGCGTCGTGCATCTTGAGCTCATGCGCTACCGTGCGGACAACGATGCCGCCGAGCTTCGCGTCGAGGTCGGGAACGATGCCGCGGTAGAAGGTGTGCACCATGTCGCCCTGCGCGAACGGCGCCACGATGGCGGAATCGTCGCGGGTGACGCGCGCCTCGTCGGCCTTGAACCAGCGCAGACGGCCCGCCGCGAGCGAGCCGACGGCGAATTCGAGCACCGCCGGAAACGGCTCGGCTTCGCCCATTCCGGCGAACACGATGCCGCTCCTGTCGAGCGGATGAATCCATTGCTGCGTCTGCATGAAGCGGGCCGTTGCCCGAAGCCCGCGCTTTGCCTCTGCGCCGAGACTGTGGCCGCCGAACAAATCGCTTTCGAGCGAATCGAGAGCTGGTGCGTATTCGGCGATGACCTTGTCGCCGTGAGCGGCGCCCAGGCCTTCGATCGCAGGACACGAGTTCCACGTAGCGTGATCCCGTTCGAGCAGTTCCGCGAGAACGGCATTCGCTGCGCGGGACGTTTCCTTCCCTTCCGCTTTCAGCCGGTGCGCGAGCGGCTCCGCCAGCTCGGTTCTCCAGTACTGGCCAACCAGTGAGCGGAACCAGTCGCGCTGCAGATCGGGCGGAAAGAGCGCAGCCGATGCTTCGACGAAACGGAAGAACTCCTCGGCATATTGATCGAGCCTGTCGAAGCGGCGCTGGCCCAGCTCGCGCCCGTAAGCATGGATCACAAGCTCCCACGGCATGGCCATGATCTCGGCCGAGCCGTAGATCATGATCCCGACGGGCGCACCGGACGGGAGCGCAAAGAGCTTCTCCGCGTGATGATAGATTTTCTCGCCCTCGCCGACGGTCACCGCGCTGTCGGCCGCCAGCGCAAGCCCGCGCTTGTTCATCACCGCGATTTCACAGGTCATTGGTCATCCTTTCCTCGAGATCGGAGGAATACGGCACCAGCAGGTAGGGGCCCGCGATACTGAGCCGGCCGAGCCGCTGGTGAAGAATGTCGCGCTGGCGCCGCAACTCGCCGTAAACGCGGAACATCGCGAAGAAGAGGCCGGCGACGAAGATCAGCAGCACCCAGGCCCAGAGCGGAAAGCGAATCCATTCCGGATTCACCAGTCCGGCGATCGCGAGGCCAGCCATCGGCAGACTGCCGGTGAGCCAGCCTTTCCACTCGTCCACGATCTCGTGGGCGAAATCCTGCACGAGCAGTGCCCGGCGTGTCCGCCCCATCGGCTGCACACTCATGATCATGTCTTCCAATTTGCATCTCCCTCGCCCCGTCGCGCGAAGCAGGGAGAAGCTATGGCGCTCATACGTCAAAATCGGACGTGTTCAGCAAAGCGTGGACCTCGCATCTTTCCTCCCCCGCGCGCGGGGGAGGTGCCGACCCCGGATTGAATCGACAACGTTACACTTGAACACCCCAGCCGCTAGGGGTAGTGTTGGCGGTCCCATTCCTTTTGCGGAATGGGTTCATATTGTCAGGCCCACAGAGGCCGACGACACGGCTATTGCGATGCTGACCGGATACTTCGACGACAGCGGAACCCACGCCGGTTCAAAGGTCGTGGTCTGGGCTGGGTTTGTCGCCCCGGCTTCGAATTGGGCAAACCTGGATACCCAATGGCGCGCGATTCTTGCCCGTGAAAAGATTTCGGCCTTCCACATGTCGGCCTGCCTCGCTCGCGAGGGCGGATTTGAGAATTGGAGGCAAGCAGACGCTGACAAGGTAATCCACGATCTTCGGCAGGCAATTAAGAGTTCGAATGTTTACGGAATCGGGTCTGCCGTTTCGGTCGCAGACTGGGAAGCAGTGGTCAAACCGCACCGCTACGCGCATTTGATGGCACCACCAGATGATTTCGCATTTAGCGGATGCATCTGGCACGCGATGGAACTTGCCCGAAAGAATGCTCACGGGCCGGACCTGTCTCTAGTGTTTGATGACCGAGAACGGGTCATGCCAGTGACCCAAAGCATCATTGACCACTACAAGAAAGAAGCTGGGAAAATCGGGGCCGCTATCAGCGTGACGTTCCAGAAATGCGTCAGATTTACGGGCTTGCAAGCGGCGGACATGCTTGCGTGGGAAAGCTACACCTACGCAAAGAAGTGGGTAGAAACTGGTTCGCGCCAAACGGCGCGCCCACATTTTCAGGACTTTTTGAGTTGGGCGCGAATGCGCGGGAGTTTCCTAGATCGAGAACAACTTAATTTTCTAATGAGTGGCGCGATTCCTATGCCCGGCGCGCCTTCTGGGGAGCAATCTTCTTGAGCGCTCGGTCTAAATCCTTCGGGTCGTTGCTCGCTTCCGCGCGATCGGCGGCTTCGAGGAATCGTTTGGACTGTTCTGGATCGTCCCAATTTGCAGTGCGCCGCGACGCGGGTTTCTTCGCTGGCATGGTGGTATTGTCGCACCATCTTAGGAGATTGTGGAGAGAAAAATGCGGAACATTCTAGCTGGCGTGATGCTGGCAAACCTTGTCGCGTCTGTTGCGGCCTTCGCGAGTGATTCGGCGGGACATTATGTGGTGCTTGGTCCGGGGAATTGGTCTTGCGGGAAATGGACCGCAGACAGCTCGTCTGGCGAAGTGTCAAAATTTCAGGAGATTGGATGGGTTCAAGGATTTCTCACCGCGTACAACGATTACGTGTGGAAGGGGCAAAGTGTTATGGGATCTGTTGATGGTCCGGGGGTTACAGCTTGGACGAACAATTATTGTACGGCGCATCCGCTGGATACGATAGGCGACGCCACCCATGCGCTAATTCTTGATCTGCAAAAGCGGAATTAAGATGGAAAGCGCGATGTCATGTCGGTTTTGTCGCAAGAGCATCTTCCGCCGCCACCGATAGCAGGCGCGCCAGCAGCAGCGCCTGATCAATCGTCAGACTTATCGTTATGTTTTGAAGGCTGCGACTACCCACCTCAACACGTATATGCATATCCACCCCGTCTCTAGCAGCATATGCTTTTACGTTTAGCGGCATGGGCATTGCGTATGGCGGCTGGCCGACGAATTGAACGGTCCCCATGATAACTCCTAGGTCTGTCGCAAGTCCTAGGATAGCTGGGACGGGGGAGCGGAGTCAGTCCGCTTCCCCTTCCAGTACGAACAAAAAACGCAAGTTGTGGATCGTCAGGCGGCATGTGCGCATGGACGCGCCACCAGCGGGTTTTAGGCGGACGGCGCTCTAGCAGTTGTTTGATACGTGAGCCGCTTGCCCTTCATGCCTTTGACGGCCAATGCGGCACGACTCACGTCATCAACCCCAAGCTTTTCGCGGTTGGAATAGCGAAAATCGAATTCCGCCAAATAGCGATGCAGGTGCGCCTCGCTGACATGGAAATAGCAGCCGGTAATCCCGCGCTTGAGGATCGAAAAGTAGTTTTCAACCGTGTTCGTGTGGACGTGGCCACGGACATATTCTTCCGAGCCGTGGTTCACAAAGTCATTGCGCGAAATAGCAGTTCATGTAGCGATACTGGCCCGCGTCGTCCGTGTAGAGCTTCGATTTGGCGTCAATGTGCGCGACAAGCACGGGGCGAAGCTTCTCCGCTGTCACGCTGGCGAGGTGCATGGATCGCACACGGCCATTGCGCTCTACCAGAGAAAGCACGGTTTCCTTGCCCCAGCTTCCGCCCAACCGGGTCGTGGCGCGACGGGTGCGGTGCTTGTTCTTCTCCTTGCCGCCGATGAAGGTTTCGTCAACTTCGACCGTCTGGCCTTCGCCACCAAGCGGGCCAAGTCCGCCGTCCGCCATCGCTGCGCGAATACGGTGCGTGAGGTGCCAAGCGGTTTTCATGGAGCAATTGAGCATCCGCTGAATTTGACGGGTCGCGATGCCTTTCTTGCTGGAACACATCAGGTGAATCACTTGCAGCCACAGGTGCAGCGGCAAGTGGCTGTCCTCGAAGATAGTTCCCATGCGGACCGTGAACGTCTCCCGGCAGGCGTAGCACTTGCGAAGGCCGGTTCGGCTGCTCTTACCCGTCAAGCGGCCAACGTGTTCCTCAGTCGCACCGCAATGCGGGCAAACGGGACCGTTGGGCCAGAGCAGCTTTTCGACATGCTCGAAAGCCGCTTCTTCATTGTGGAATTGCAGGGCGGTCAAAACGAGGTGGGCCATTGGAAATCTCCTATGGCCGATAATCTAGGGATAGCGGATGGGGTTGTAAAGTGTAACGTTGCCGATTGAATCCGGGGGATGCGGGGGGGGAAATGCCGCGCCGACACACACCCTCCGCCCTGCTTACGCAGGAGCACCTCCCCCGCGAAGAGCGGGGGGGGAAACAATGTGCAAAGTTACTGAAGCGCTGCGTGTGTGTCGGAATAGAGCTTCGCCCAGCAGAGCGTGTCGGCGAGGCGGAGCTGATCGACACTCGTGCAGCGCGCTTCCAGAAGGCGTGGGCTGGCGAAGATCACGGCGAGGCAGCGTGCGCGCGAGATGGCGACATTTAGCCGGTTGCGGCTGAAGAGAAAGTCGATGCCACGCGGGCTGTCCTCGGCCGACGACGCCGCCATCGAGATCAGCACAGCCGGCGCCTGCTGGCCCTGGAACTTGTCGACGGTGCCGACGCGCGCGCCGTCTGGCAATCGCCTACGCAACTCGTCCACCTGCATGTTGTAGGGGCTGACGACCAGAATATCCCCGGTGCCGAGCGCAGCTTCCTTTCCTTCGCGGTCGATCCAGCGCTGTTTCAACAGACTGCGATACGCGGCAGCGACGCGCTCCGCCTCTATCTCGCTCTTCTGGCTGCAGCCCGTGTGCTCCACTTCGACAAAGCGGATACCGGTGGGCGCGAGCACCACATCAGGTTTGCGGCCGAGCACGAGCCGCTGGCGCTCATTGCCCGCATCGGGCTGAAGACGGCCGTCATAGAAGGCGTCGGACACGAAGCGGCAGACGTCGGGATGCATGCGCCGCGTGCGGTCGAGGAAGATGCCGCGCTCGGGCGGCACAGTGGCGCGCTCGCCAAGCGCAAACTCGAGCGCAGAGCAGCCGCTTTCGCCCGGATGCACGCCCTGCGTGGGCTGGGCAAGCTGCATCTGGTCGCCGATCAGCACGAGGTTGCGTGCGCTCACGCCCATCGCGACCACGCTGGCGATCGACACCTGCCCTGCTTCGTCGACGAACATGGTATCGAGCGCCTGGTCCAGCTCCTCGCGCGCGAACAGCCAGGCCGTACCCGCGATCAGCTGATAGTTGCCCGCGAAAACCTCGTCGTTGCTCCAGACGTCCTCGATGTACCGGCCACCAAGTGCGTGGTCGTCCGCCGAGCATTTCTTCACGCCGCGGAACTTGACTTTGCGCTTGATGGCAACGTCCTCGACTTCCTTGAGCAGTGTGACAATTGCCTTGTGTGAATTTGAGGAGACGCCGACGCGCTTTCCGCGCGCGAGCAATTCCACAATGGCATGCGATGCGGTGAAGGTCTTGCCCGCTCCAGGCGGCCCCTGCACGAGGAGGTAGCTGCTATCGAGTCTGCGAATGACTTCGACGGCTTTCGCTACTTCCGTGGCGCCATCAATGAGTGGCGCACCACGGACGATCCCGGTGACCGCCGGATATTCCTTTTGCAGGAACGAGGTCAGCGCCGTGTAGCGTTTCTCCTCTGCCGCTACCGCCTCTGCGTAGCGATAGAGGGCACCCCGCAGCACTCTGCTGTCGAGAGGGCCGCCGGGGATCAGCGAGAGGCAATCCGGCAGTTCTCTCGTCCGGCCGATGCGAAGCGCGATCCGTCCCGCCTCTTCATCCAGCTCCCAGATTGTGCCTGCGGATTCCCCGGTATCGGCGCGCAGCGGCGACTCGCCCTCGCGCAATTTGAAGTCCTGCGCAGGAAACCGGTACCGGTGGATCAGCGATTGCTTGTCGGTTTCCGGCTTGCATGCAGGATCGCGCGTAAGGCCGCCGATGCAGTCCGCGTCGTCGATCAGTTCATCTTCCGCCAATTCCTGCCGGTGAAACATCATCCACCATTGCGGCTTGGCTTCGCGGCGATGGAATTCCAGCAGTTGGGAAACGAGCATGCGGAACGGCTTTTTCTCTCCGACGACGCCGCGAAGCAGCCTCGCACTCATCGCTTCCAGCCGTGCCTGCGCTTCGCTGCGCTCTTCTTCATTCTTCGGGTCCACCGCCTCGGGCTCCGGCGCATACCAGCGCAGGCCTTTCGGCCGAAGCGTCAACAACCAGTCGCGCAGCAGCAGCGTCGAGCGGCAATCGGTGGCGTTGTATTCCCCGATCTGCCTGAGCAGCGCCGGATCGCCAATCTCACGCCATTGCTCGTAGGCGACGATGCTGTCGGCCGCACCCTTCACGTCGCCTTCCCGCTTCTCCATGTAGAACGTCTCAAGGTTTTTGAGCGAATAGGACGGCTCCGAAACACGGATTGCTTCGCGCACGACCTTGTACAAATCCACCAATTTGTGCTTGCGCAGCAGATCGTCAATCTCCGCCTCGCGCGTGCCGTGAAGCAGCGACAGGCGCTTGAGTGCGGCTTCTTCGTAGGACGCGTAGTGATAGACGTAAGCGTTGGGATGTTGCCGCAAGCGCGCGGCGATGAAATCGACCGCCTGCTCGAAGGCGCGCTTCTCCTCGTCGCGGGTATGGCCCCAGAAGCTCTTGAAGCAGGGCTTTCCGACCTCGGAAAACGCGCACCCAAACAGATATTCGAGCCCGTCTTCGATCAGCGGATCGCCTTCCATGTCGAAGAAGAGATCGCCGGGATCTGGCTTCGGCAGCCGCGCAAAGCCCTTATCCGCATCGGCGGCAAGCACCTCGCATTTGTTCTCGCCGGTCCGGCGCTTGAAATCTTGAAGCCGCGCCTGCTGGTTGAGCCGGACGAGCGTATCCTTGTGCAGTTTCTCCACCGCATCGCCCGCGGGAATGCTTGCCAGCCGCTTCATGCTGTCGACGCCCGCGGCTTTCAGCTTTGCGATCTGGCTCTTCGAGATGTTGGCGACGCGGCTCAGATGATCGACGCGGTCCCACTCACCCTCGCAATGCGACCGCCAGCGACAGAAGGGGCAATGCCCGCACGGTTCGCCGAAAGAGTCCTTCGGCGGCGTTGTCGCGAAAGCTTCGAGCCGCCGCTGCGCCAATTCCGCGTAATGGAAAAAATGCGCGAGCGGAAACGAAACCTCTCGCTTGTCGCCGAGCACCAGATGCACATTCGCCGACGGCGCGTCTTGCGCGGCGGCAAGCAGCTTCGCATAAACGCAGAGCTGGATCACGTGCTTGGGCTGCGGCTCGCGCGCCAGCTTGGTGTCCACGACCTCATAGCCGTGCGGGCCGAGTCGCGTCCTGCCATTCACGCGAACCAGGAAATCGGCGTAACCGTGCCACGGCTTGTCGAGCAACGCGCCCTGATAGATCACATCCGCGCCGTCGTGCATTGCCTTCAGGGTCTGCGCCACGCGCTCTTCGAGCGACGCCTGCGGCTCGACCAGGAACACGTCCCTGCCGCTCGCGATCAGCGATGCGAGATGCCGCTCCTCATGCTCCAGCCCTTTCCTCATGATCAACTTGGCCTGCGCATCGGCTTCGCCGTCCTCTTCTGCAGCATACCGCGCGGTCAGGTCGAGAAATGTCGCGTGCCGACACCCGAGGTAATTATTGAGATCGGTGGCGGAAAAAATCAGTCCATCGGCTTGCCTGAACATGCGAATTTTCCCCTCGGCGGAAGCATATCATCCATGCCTCGTCAGTGCGCAGCATATCTGCCGACTGCGTCAAATCCGGTCGCGTAAATACTCCCCCGGGTCACGGGCGCCCCGCCCGCGGCCCGGGGGACAAACCCCAGATCAATTTGGAGGCCAGGATTCGCGGTGCGACTCTGTTCGGGATATGCAAGGATATTCCAAACAATGAAGGCCGTCATGTCCCGAGTCACAATCGGCAGAATGGGGAAAAACCTCGCGCTCAGAGTCCTGTCGCGGGTCGCGCGGGCGGCGGGACTGAACCAGGGCGAGCACGTCGAGCTTGAAGCGCGCGACTCGGACATCGTGATCCGTCGACCGCAGGTGCGCGCAGACGCGCAAACGGCAGCCGAAGAGATCATCCGCGAACGCGGGGGCCACGGGCTTGGCAAGGCCGCAATTCGCAAGCTTATCGAAGAGGGCCGGCGCGGGTGAGCCTTGTTGTCGACGGTTCGATGACCATCGCATGGCTGTTCGCGGGCGAGCGCAGCGCCGTCCGCCGAGACATTCTGCGCCGGGTGGCTACGGAAGGCGCGCTGATGCCGTCGCTCTTGGCGACTGGAAGTCGCGAACATGCTTCAGAACGCCGTTCGCCGGAAGCGCTGCGATGAAGCCTTCGCCACGCGCTGCCTCGAGCGATTGAGACGCTTGCCGATTGCGTTCGATGCCGAGACGGACGCGCACGCCTGGGGCGCGACGCGAATTCTCGCCCTCAAGCACGACCTGACCGTCTACGATGGCGCCTATCTCGAACTGGCGATTCGCCGCAAACAGCCACTCGCTTCGCGTGACGCCGCTTTGATCAGGGGCGGCAAAAAGGTCGGTCTCGACGTGCTGGGGATTGAGCGTTTGCGTGACCGCGACAGAATTTAAATTCGACCCCAATTTCTTCGCCCGTAAACGAGCTATTTCGTGCTGCGCGAGTCATGTGCTAGGATCGAATTGCGAGACGCAAATCATCAGTTTCCGGCACTCTCACTTGAAACTTGAGCTTGGGCTTCGCTAACGAATTGGCCTTTTGAGAAGAAGAACTACTGCGTATGTCCAAGTCACGAGGTGCTAAGCAAAACAATTCCTACACGATTTCAGTGCAGCGAAAGCTCGCCCGTCAATTATTGGCTTCATGGGATCCAGAGGCGGGGGCAAGCCAGTCTGTTGCGCTGCTGGCCAACTGGGACCAACAGCCCTTTGCAAAATTATACAAATTCGAACATCCCGAACATCATTGGGCACTTCTCTCTTCGGCCATTTACGAGAATCACCTGTTTGATTGCTTTCAGATCGCTGGCTGGGATCCCGATGAAAACAACCTGAGTGATGTGATTGCAGCGCTTTTCGATCGAACGTGGGGACACAATTATTTCACTCCAATTCTCCGAGCGATCCTCGCTACGATTGCGGAGAAGCTCGAGGGCCGTAGGGAGCTTGTCGCCAAAATAGTGAAATACATAAACGCGGGAGAAATAAGAGTAGTTGCGCAGCGTGAATGCCGCGGAGAGGAGAGCAGGTCTGATATTGACATATTTGGAGCGCAATTCCTCCTGCGTATTGAACACAAACTGCGGGGCGGAACTGAGACAATAGTTCGCAGCAAATCGCAAACGGATCGGCTATTAAACGACGCCATGTTGCGCGCAGACAAGCTTGGTATTGATCGAGATAACGTGATTGCCATTTTGCTAAGCCCGGAGGAAAGTCATGCAAAAAATCGTTCCTTCATTTCCCTCACATTCGAGGAATTTGCGAGCGCTATCTGTGAGGCTGTGGCTGCGTCCGAAGGGATCAAATCCTCATTTCCGCCTGCAGCCGCTTCAATCTTGGGATTTGCGACGTTTTACGGGAGGAAACTGTGATGCTTGGGAAAGATGAAATGTGGTACCTTGAAAATGCGGACAAAATACCCGCATTTTTTAAGTACGTGAAATTAGTTGAAACTGACCTCTTGCCGCGCAACATCGGTCGGATAGTCGGCGGAGCGGTACGAGAAGCTATCGATGGAGTCGAATCCGACGATCCGTTATCGATCGACACTGATGGACCCACGCATTATTGGTGGTTTTTGCCCGAAGGCTTCAATCCCGACACCGATATTGGCTCCTGGATAGAATATTGGGCGCCTGAAGATAGCGTTGGCTGGATGACGTCTGGCGAAGGTGAGCGACCACGCTGTGGAATTTACACGTACGGTGGCAAAGGTCCTAAGGGCGTCGCCAAAACGCGAAAACTAGGCGAGCTGGCGAGTAAGTCACTTCAACTGCCAAAGGGGGCCAAACGACAAAACAAGTTCGTGGACGACGGGTACTACATGGTAGCCGAACGATATTTCGATGATGTGCTTACCCGGGAAGCGTGCGGAGATACTAAACTACTCACACGTGGGCTTGTCGAATTGTTTCGGGCGGTAACGATTGCATTCCTCCCCGGCCTTAAGGCTGTCCGAAGCAACATAGGGTCGAGAGCGTAATTTCCTCGCGTACTGCTGTTTTCGCAGCATTTGCGAGAGACGCCATAATTCTGCATGGGCATGCGGGCACAAAACCCGCCGGAAATGGCCCATGTACCGGATTCTTACGTGGCTGGTGACCTTTTGGTTGAGCGGCCCTCCTTAACGCTCGCAAAAAAGCTAGCCTCGATGTGCTCGGCGATTGAGCGCTCGCACCTCATCAGCCTGGCCAGCGTCCCCGCGCGATCATACTCCAAAGCGCCGCGAGATGGCGAGCATCTGCTTCGGCGCGGTGGGTGCGCGGGAAGGTGCGCGAGGCCTCTTGCTCCGCTTTCGGGATCGCTTCGTACTCCAAGCCGCGCGTGGCGGTGGCTTGCATGAGCACGATGTTCGCGAGCGTGCGGCGGATTGTGAACGACGGCTCTTCGCCTGCGGCGTCGAACAGCTTGCGCAGCCAGTCTTCGTCGGCGGGGCTGTCGGAGAACAGTTCGCGGCCGGCGAGAGCCTCGTTCATGCGCCTCGCAACCTGAAAGGCAGGGCGGCCTTGCGCGCGCAGGATCGCGAGCGGGATGTTGTGAACGGCTTCCGCCTGCTCGTCCCAGACGGATTCGATGTCCCATTCAGCGGGCGGACGGATGAGGTGGCCTTCGGAGACGAGGGCGCCCGCTTCGTCGATGTAAGCCCAGCCGACTTCGATCGGGTAGCCGTTCGGGCCTGTCGCTTCGCAATCGTGGAAGACGGGGTTCATGAAGGCTCCCATAAGTTGGCATGCGTCTGAATCCAACGCCATTGCAGTGGCGCGCTGACGCGCCCCCTCCGACTTGCTCCGCTTCGCTTAGTTTATCCTCCGGCCGCGCTTCGCGCGGACCGGGGGGCTCGGCACCTCCCCCACGAAGAGCGAGGGAGGAAACGAGTTCGCGGCTTCGCGCGATATTCACGAAGCGGCGAAGCCGATGCGGTGGGTGGGATGGCCTTTTGCCGCCGCCTCATCACTCAGCCACGCGACGAGCTGCTCGGGGTCGTCGCCGCCCAAAAGTTCGCGCTTGCGCCGGACGGTGGCGAAGTCGCCGGGCGTGAGACCCTCTGGCAAAGCTTGCGGCGCAGGCGCACCGAAGAAACGGGAGAAAGCGCGCGCGGCCTGCGCCGGGCTCAAGGAATCGAACCGCAGCTTGAAGGTGAAACGGCGCAGGCTCGCCTGATCGAGATGCTCCATCAGGTTCGTCGTGCAGACGAAGGGCAGCGGATGGTTCTCCATCCAGGTCAACATCTCGTTGACCTGCGTCACTTCCCAGCTCTGCCGCGCGCCGCGGCGGTCGGCGAGGAGCGAGTCGGCCTCGTCGATGACGAGCATGGCGCGGCTCGCACGCGCCTGTGCGAAGGCGGCGGCAATCTGCTTCTCGCTTTCGCCCACCCACATCGAGAGGAGATCGCTTGCGCGCTTGTGGGTGACTTCGAGTCCGAGCCTCGTCGCGAGGTGGCGCGCGAACTGCGACTTGCCGGTGCCCGGCGCGCCGTGAAGGCAAAGCGACCAATTGTGCGCCGCGCCCGGCCGGGAAAGACGATCGCGAAGCGCCTCTACATTCTCGCTGCAATTGACGAGATCGACGTCGAAATCGCTTCCATCGGCCTCGCAGACACGCGGACCCAGCCCAAGAATTTGCAGCACGCCGCTCATGGCCTGCTCGATCTCGGCTTCGCCGCCGCCCGCGAGCGACACGACACGGGCGGCATTGGCGGCGACGGCCGGCGGCGCCTCGTAGCGCGACGCTAGCCGTGCAACTGCACTCGCGTCGAGTTCCACGCCCTGCTCCTTCAGCACGCGCCCCCAGATGCGCGCGCGCACTTTGGGATTCGGTGTCCGGATTTCGAGCGCCAGCGTCATCCGGCGCAGCACGGCAGGGTCGATCCGGCTTACGTCGTTGCAGGTCCACAGCACCGGCACCGCATTCTGCTCAACGAGGCGGTTGAGATACACTTTCGACCCGTTCTCATTCCGCCTGACGAGAAAGCCGAACAGCGAATCGCCGGCGCACAGCAGGTCTTCTCCCTCGTCGAAGAGAATGACGGCGTCTCCCCGCCGGGAGAGAAGCCGTTGCGCGAGGCGGAGCGATGCCAGGCGCTCGCTGCGTTCAGGTTCTCGGTCTTCCTCGCCGGTTTCTCCCACCGCCCACACGCCCATGCCGGCGCGGGCGCCGAGCACCTTGCAGAACTCGGTCTTCCCGGTCCCGACCGGTCCGTGGAAAAGGAGATTGATTCCGCGCGCATTGGCCCGGCCCGCACCGGCCATGATCTGCGCGGCAAGCTCCCGTATCGATCCGAGATGCTCGAAATCCTCCCATGCGAGGCACGCCTGGACCGGCGGCCCGACGATGGCACTCGCCCATTCGTCGCGCGAGGCGAAAGCACGAAACATGATCTTCCGCAGCGACTCCGCGAGCCTCAGATTGCCACCGGAGCCGCCGAGGCCAACGCCGCTGTTGTCTTCGTCGATACATAAGAGACCGCTCTGCAGCAGCGCCCCGTTCGCAACGATTCGATCGCGGACCCCCTCGCGATCCGCACAGAGCAGCGCGGCAAGCGCCGCAGTCAGACTTCGGAGTCGGCCGAGCACTTCGTCGGCGAAACATTCGAGATCGCCGTTGCGCTCGTAGCGCAGCAGCAGGAGGAGGATTTCCGTCTCCAGATCGTCAAGGTCGAATTCTTCGCGCGCATAACGCGCATTCCGCTCGAACTCCTCACCGCCGGACGGCGGCGATGCATAGCTCGCGAGCACGCGGCTCAGTTCGTGCAGCCGCCGGCGGCGCCTTGCGTCCCTGCTCTCCGTACGCGCCTCGTCATCGCCGGCGCCAGAGCCGTCCTCGATATCCTTCAATTTCTCGAGCCGCTCCAGCATGACGCGCTCGAGCCGTCCCGCCGCAGGGCTGCGCGCGCAATTGCGAACGTACCAGCCAAGCTGGTGTGTCGTGGGTTCGCCATCTTCTTGCAGTGTTCCGCGTGCGATTGACCATTTCCTCAGCCTCATTTTCTTCATCGCCGATCTTGCCATTCGCATGCTCCCTCATTGCTCGCTGGACTTTAGCCAGCTCATGCGACAGAATCGGACGTGTTTAGCCTTCGTAGTGGTGGGATTCCGTACCCAAAAGGGGTCATGGCCCGCCGCAGAGCGGGCCACCCAGGCGAAACCACTCAGAGCGCATATTCAGCGCGCGGACGCGCGCTGGCTGGGTGGCCCCGTCAAGCGGGGCCATGACAGGCATTTTGAGATTCAATTGTTAGTACGGGACCGCTACCGGCTCGCATCGTCTTACGATGCGCGTGCCTTTTCTTGACTCTCGGAATGGGATTGCCTGAATTGCCATCAATGATTGCTTGGAGGCCTTTCTGGCGAGCACTACGATCCGCAAGCTTGACGATGCGCTGATGCGCAAACTGCGCATGCGCGCCGCGCGTCACAACACGTCTATGGAAGAGGAAGCGCGCGACATACTCCGGATCGTATTGGCCGAAGAGCCGGCGCAGGCAGGAAATCTGGCGGATGCAATTCGTGCACGCATTGAGCCTCTGGGTGGGGTCGAACTTTCGCTCCCCCGGCGCACGCCCATGGGCAAGCCGCCCGTACCTGGATGATCGTGCTCGACGCGACCTTCCCGTCAGAAATACCATCGGCCCAAATCGTAGCCCGGGGCGCCGGAGTACGCTGACATCACGCAGGTGGTACAACCTGCTGGAAATCGTGACGACGTAATCGACAGAAAACCCGTTCCCGCCTATACAGCTTCGCCCCGCCCGGAGCCTTCTCCATGCCCGTCTATCGCGCGCCGCTTCAGGACTATCGCTTTCTCCTGCACGAGCTGTTCGAGGTTGAGAAGCAGACGGACCTGCCGCAATGCAGTGAGATCAGCGCCGATGTCGTCGATGACGTTCTCTCTGGCGCGGGCAAGTTCTGCGAAGAGGTGCTACAGCCGCTGAACCAGTCGGGCGACGAGGAAGGCTGCCATTTCGAGAACGGCGTCGTGCGCACGCCGAAGGGCTTCCAGGACGCCTACAAGGAATATGCGCAAGCCGGCTGGAGCGGTCTCGGCGCGCCCGCCGAATTCGGCGGCTCGAATCTGCCGCTGTTCCTCACACTGCTGGTGGGCGAGATGTCGCAATCCGCGAACCAGTCTTTCGCGATGTATCCCGGTCTTTCGATGGCGGCCTATTCGGCGCTGATCGCCACCGGCGCGCCGTGGATGAAGGAACACATCGTGCCGAAGATGGTGACGGGCGAATGGACGGGCACGATGTGCCTCACCGAGCCCAATTGCGGCACCGATCTCAGGCTGATGAAGACGCGCGCCGTCGAACAGGACGACGGCACCTACCGCATGAACGGCACGAAGATCTTCATTTCCGGCGGCGAGCACGACCTCGCCGACAACATCGTCCATATGGTGATCGCCAAGATCCCCGACGCGGACGGACAGATTCACGACGATCTGGCGACGGTCAATTTCTTCATGGTGCCGAAATTCCTGGTGAAGGAGGACGGCACCACGGGCGCGCGCAACGGCGTCTTCTGCGGCGGCATCGAGCACAAGATGGGCATCAAGGCGAACGCCACCTGCGTGCTCAATTTCGACGACGCGATCGCCTGGCGGCTGGGGCCAAAACCCGCGCCGCCCAAGCCGGGCGAAAAGCGTTCGGCGTCCGAAGGCATGAAAGGCATGTTCGGGATGATGAACGCCGCGCGGCTGGGCGTGGGCGTGCAGGGAATCTCCATCGCCGAAGTCGCGCAGCAAAACGCGCTCGCCTACGCGCATGAGCGGCGCGCCGGCCATGCGCTGACCGGACCGAAAGAACCCGACAAGCCCGCGGACCTCCTCATCGTGCATCCCGACATCCGCCGCATGCTGCTCCATTGCCGCTCTTTCGTCGAAGGCGCGCGCGCGGTCGCGGTGTGGACGGCGCTCAACATGTCGATCGCGCATTCCGCGCGGCCGGAGCGCGACACCGCGGGGCTGCTCGCGGATCTGATGACGCCGGTGATCAAGGCCTTCTTCACCGATATGGGCTTCGAAGCGGCGAACATGGCGATGCAGTGCTATGGCGGCCATGGCTATATCCGCGACAACGGCGTCGAACAGTTCGTGCGCGACGGGCGCATCAACCAGACCTATGAGGGCGCAAATGGCGTGCAAGCGATGGACCTCGTCGGCCGCAAGCTCGGACGCAAGGGCGGTGCCGCGCCGATTGCGCTGTTTTCGACGATCAACGGTTTTGTCAGAGACAATGGCGGCGACGAACAGCTCACGCCGTTCGTGAAGCCCGTGCAGCGCGGACTCGAAACCTTGCAGAGCGCGACGATGTGGCTGGCTCAGCACGGCATCGCCAACCCGAACGATGCCGGCGCAGGCGCGACCGACTATCTGCGCCTGATGGGTATCGTCGTGGTTGGATGGATGTGGGCGCGCATGGCAACACTCGCGCAGACGCAACTCGCCACGAAGCCGGCGAATTCATCGTTCTATCAAGACAAATTGATTTCGGCGCGCTACTGGATGGAACGCATGATGCCGGAATGTTCCATGCTTCTGGAGCGCATCCAGGCAGGCAGCGCCACGCTGATGGCGTTCGAAGCAGTGGCAGGATAGTGTCATCGAATATGCGAAAAACTCTCGTGCTAAAATCTATTGTCACGTGTGCCTTGTTCCTGTTCATCTCTGGTGAAGCAACTTCATATCAACTAAACGATCGTTCTTGGCTCCCTCTCAGTCGGAGTGAAATTTTCCGAACTGTCGCAGACTCAAACGACCTTGGGTCGGCCGAGATGAAGATCATCAGCGTCAAGAAAGCCCGACTGACGTCACTCGGGCTGGACGATACGATCTGGGTCGCACAGCTCCACCACACTCCGATGACCCTGATCTTTGCCGGCAGGGGAGAATTCGTTCATTCGTTCAAGGCTGTTGTACCTGTTGTGAACCTTACAGACGCACAGAGTAAGCACGCATTAGATTCGTTGTCATTGCTTTTCAAACGTCTGTATCCGGGATGGAGTGGAGCGGCTAAGTGGCCCGCTGACAGCCTTGGCGCAGCATGGAATGCGAGTCCTCTTGCCAACAGAACGGCGCCAAAATATGGCGACGATCTCATCATCAAGAAGGATATCGACGGAATTGTTAGTGCAACCTTTGGCGTGCCGCCGGACATAGTCGTCTACACGGTAACGTCGAGACGTGACTGTGTTCCGACGGTCAGCAAAGGAAATCCGTTTCAGCGGCTTATATGCTGAAGGTCCAATTCACTCTGTCGTCAATCGCGGTTTGATTGCAACTGAGACTTTTAGGAGGAGTTGTCGATGTCGCGACCAATCCATTTCGAAATTCATGCGAGCGATCCCGTTTCACTCGTGAAGTTCTACAGCGACGTGTTCGGCTGGAAGTTCAATCACATGCCGCAGTTCAGCTACTGGCTGATCGATACGGGCAGCGGGGATGGAATCAACGGCGGCATGGTGCAGCGGCGCGGACCGGCGCCGGCGCCGGACGCCCCGGTCAGTGCATATGTGTGCTCGCTCGGCATCGACTCCGTCGACACCTATCTCGACCGCGCGGTCAAGGCGGGTGCTGCTGTCGCGCTGCCGAAGATGACGATTCCGGGCGTGGGCTACCAGGCCTATGTGAAAGACCCCGACGGCAATCTCGTCGGTCTCCACCAGCCGGACCGCTCGGCGAAGTAGATCGGTTTCTGAGTGGATTGAATCAAAAAAAACACTGTCATGGCCCGGCTTAGCCTGTCCTCCGGCCGCGCTTCGCGCGGACCGGGGGGCGACAGCGGAGACCGGGCCACCCAGAAGAAGCGCACGTCGCTTCCAACTGGGTGGCCCGCTTGCGCGGGCCATGACAAACTAAAGTGAGTCAGTTGAATGCGAAACAGCCGTAGTCGCGATCACGGATTGGGTTGAGCGACCAATGCCGCGAGTCCCTGCTCGATCGTGAATGGCGGCGCGTAACCCATTTCGCGGCGGGCCTTCGCGTCGACCAGGATGCAGTCGCGCGACATGATGTTGGCAGCGAAGCGGGTGAGCGGCGGCCTTCCTTTGAGCGGCAGCGTACGCCACGCCGTCTCGCCCACATAGCCGATGATGCGCGCCAGCCATCCCGGAAGTTCGCGATCGGGCAAAACGATTCCCGAGGCCTTCGCCATGCGCGTGAGAAAATCGCGGAATTCCACGGGCGGTCCGTCGAGCACGAAATAGGCTTCGCCGGAACGTCCCTTCGTCAACGCAAGTTCAATCGCGTAAGAAAGATTACCGATATAGGTCGTCGAGGTGCGGTTGCGTCCGCCGCCGATCCAGGCGAACTGGCCGCGCGCCGCCATGTCGCGGATCGCCGGCAAGATCGTCTGGTCGCCCGGTCCCCACACGAAGCGCGGCCGTATGACGATGGTCTCGAAACCGCGCGTGTTGGCTTCACGGACGGCCTTTTCGGCAAAAGCTTTTGTGCGTGAATAGGGAAAGGGCGAATGAAGTGCGAGCGGGTAGGTCTCGTCCGCATCGTGCAAATCCTGCCCATGGAGCAGCGCCGCCTCGGTGCCGATATGCACGAAGCGCCTGACGCCCGCTTCCTTCGCCGCGGCGAGCATGTGCTTCGTGCCTTCGACGTTAAATCGCCAATAGTCCCGCCACGGCCCCCAATCCTCGACATGCGCCGCGCAATGGACGACCGCCTCGGCGCCCGCCAGATGCAGCGCCGCGACATCGTCGAGCGAACAGCGCACCGGCTCCGCGCCAACCACGCGAATTTTTGCATCGCTCGCCTCGGAGCGCGACATGGCCGTGATCGCATGGCGACCGGCTGCGTGCTTCACGAATGCACTGCCGACGAACCCCGATGCTCCGGTGACGAAGATGTTCATAAGTATCTCATCGCGTCATGGACAACGTATCTCAAGCCGCCTTCATCTGCGGAATGTGCGCCAGTTCGCGCTCCATTGTGCGCGCCAGAAACTCGAGATCGTAGTTGGATTGCATGTTGAGCCACAGTTCGGGGCCGTTTCCGAAGAATCGCCCCAGCCGGAGTGCCATCGCGGCTGTGACCGGAGCCTTTTCGGCCAGCAGGGCGTAGAGCTGCGCCCGCGAAATGCCGAGCGATCTGGCGATGTCCGATTTGGTCATGCTCACATGGGGAAGAACATCTTCCCGCAACAACGCACCGGGATGAACCAAAGGCAATCCGCGTAGTGGATTATTCCTCTTGCGCATCAGTGATAGTCCTCCAGGTCAATCTCGATGGCGTCGATGCCATCCCAACCGAATGTCAACCGCCAATTCTCGCTCACCCACACCGCATAACGGCCCTTCTCTCTTCCCTTGAGACTGTGAAACCGCAGTCCGGGCAAGTCCAGCACGGATGGCTTCGTGGCGGCGGCGAGCGCCTTTAGAAGCCTTGCAATCCGTTCCGGCTTCTGGACGCTCAAACTTCTCGCGTTTCCACTCGCCGCAAAACGCTCAAGGGCTTTGCTTCGAAACGAGCGGGTCATGTGTCCAGTGATACTGGACAGAACGCAAAGTGTCAAGCATCAATAGACAAGGGCAGGGCTTTACGCCGCCTTGCGTTCGGCAAGACGCACAAGCTGGCCGAGCATGGACTGCACGCCCTTGAGGCGCATCTCCGGCGTTGGCCAGTCGCGCGCGACGACGACTTTCTGATCCGGGCGCACGCGCATCGTCGATTGATGCTCCGCGATCAGGCGCACAAGGCCCACGGGATTGGGAAACAAATTGTTGCGGAACGACAGCGTCGCGCCTTTCGGGCCGGCATCGATTTTCTCCACCTGCGCCTGGCGGCAAAGCGCCTTGATCGCAACAATGTCGAGGAGGTGACGCACTTCGTCGGGCAACGCGCCGAAGCGGTCGATCAGTTCGGCCGCGAACTGGTCGATTTCGGCAGCAGTTTCAATACCGGCGAGTCGGCGATAGAGAGCCATGCGCACGTCGAGATCCGGCACGTAGCTCTCCGGAATGAGCACGGACGTCCCGATATTGATCTGCGGCGACCATTGTTCGTCGGGTTCCGCATCGCCGCCCAGGCGCAATTGCGAGACCGCCTCCTCGAGCATCTCCTGGTAAAGCTCGATGCCCACCTCGCGCACATGGCCGGACTGTTCTTCGCCCAGGAGATTGCCGGCACCGCGGATGTCTAGATCGTGGCTCGCGATGGAAAAGCCCGCGCCCAACTGGTCGAGCGACTGCAGCACCTGCAGCCGGCGCTCGGCGGTATCGGTGAGCTTCTTGTCCGCGGGCGTCGTCAGATAGGCATAGGCGCGCTGCTTAGAGCGGCCGATGCGGCCGCGCAACTGGTAGAGCTGCGAGAGCCCGAACATGTCGGCCCGGTGCACGACAAGCGTATTCGCGGATGGAATATCAAGTCCACTCTCGATGATATTGGTCGAAACGAGAACGTCGATCTTTCCGTCATAGAACGCCGTCATTGCCTCCTCGAGAGCCGCAGCGGGCATCTGCCCGTGGCCGATCGCCGTCTTCACTTCCGGGACCGTGTGCCGAAGAAAGTCCATCGCGTCCGCGATGTCGACGATGCGCGGGCAGACATAGAAACTCTGTCCGCCACGGTAGTGCTCGCGCAAAAGCGCCTCGCGCAGGGTGAGCCCGTCGAACGGCGTGACGAAGGTACGCACCGCCAGACGGTCGATCGGCGCGGTGGTGATCAGCGAGAGATCGCGCACGCCCGAAAGCGCGAGCTGCAGCGTGCGCGGAATAGGCGTCGCCGTCAGCGTCAGCACATGCACGTCGGCCTTCAGCGATTTGAGCCGCTCCTTGTGCGTGACGCCGAAATGCTGCTCCTCGTCGACGACGACGAGGCCGAGCCGCTTGAACGCAATCGATTTGGCCAGCAGCGCGTGCGTGCCGACGACGATGTCGACGTCTCCCGAAACGAGGCCAGCCTTTGTCTCGCGCGCTTCCTTCGCATCGACGAAGCGGGAGAGCTGGCGCACCTTCACCGCAAAACCGCGAAAGCGCTCGCTGAAGGTCTTGAAGTGTTGACGCGCGAGCAAGGTTGTCGGCACCACCACTGCGACCTGCATGCCCGACATCGCTTCGACGAACGCGGCGCGCAGCGCGACCTCCGTCTTGCCGAAGCCGACATCGCCGCAGATGAGCCGGTCCATCGGCCGGCCCTTCGCGAGATCCTCGATCGTCTCGGCGATGGCGCGCTCCTGGTCGTCGGTCTCCTGCCAGGGAAAGCGCGCGCAGAATTCGTCGTAAAGCCCTTGCGGCGGATCGACGGCGGGCAGCGATTTCAGCTGGCGTGCCGCGGCGATCCGGATCAATTCGGCGGCGATCTCGCGTACGCGCGCCTTCATGCGCGACTTGCGCTGCTGCCACCCTGCCCCGCCCAGCCTGTCGAGTTGCACCGTGCCTTCGTCGCTGCCGTAGCGGGTCAGAAGCTCGATGTTCTCGACCGGCAGGAAGAGCTTGCCGCCATCATAGTGAAGTTCCAGGCAATCATGCGGAGCGCCGGCCACGTCGATCGTTTGCAGCCCGGTATAGCGGCCGATGCCGTGCTCGATATGGGTGACGAGATCGCCTGCGGCGAGGCTCGACGCTTCGGCGAGAAAGTGCTGTGCGCGCCGCGTCTTTGCGTGCGGGCGCACCATGCGGTCGCCCAATATGTCCTGCTCGGCGACGATCGCCATGCCCGGAGCTTCGAAACCGTGCTCGATGCCGAGGACCGCGACGCCCACCGCGTCCTCATGGATCGAGAGCGCGTCCGGCCAGTTCCCGATCGGCCGCATCGCGCCGAGTCCGTGATCGGAGAGAACGCCGCCCAGCCGCTCCGCGGAACCCTCGCTCCAGGCCGCGAGCACCACACGTTTTTTTGCCTGCCGCATCGCCTTGACGTGTTCGGCTGCAGCTTCGAAAACATTGACGCGCCCCTGCGCGCGCTCCGGCGCGAAATCGCGGCCGAGCTTTCCGCCCGCATCCACGGAACGCATCGATTCAGGCGCCTGAAACGGAGAGAGATCGCGCACCTCACGATGCGCAAGCGCGGCATTCCATTCCGCCTCAGTCAGATAGAGCCGCGCGGGCGGCAACGGTCTGTAGGGTGGACCTGCCGTCTTCTCCACGCCGCCGGCCAGAAACTGACGGCGTGTCGCGTAGCAATCGGCGACCAATTCAAGCCGCGCGGCGCGCGCTTCCTCTACCTGATGCAAAAGAAAAACGAGCGGGTCGTCGAGATAGTCGAACAGCGTGTCGAGCCCGGGATGGAACAGCGGCAGCCAATGTTCCATGCCCTGATGTTTTCGTCCGGCGCTGACCGCCTCGTAAAGCGTGTCGTCGGGACTCGCAGGCCCGAACGCGGCGACGTAGCCGGAGCGAAAATGGCTGATCGACGCGGAATCGAGCGGCACTTCGCTCGCCGGCAGAAGTTCGACCGCGGAAATCTGACTGCTCGATAGCTGTGTTTCGGCATCGAAGCGGCGAATCGCATCGAGTGAGCTTCCGAAGAAATCCAGGCGGAGCGGCTCTTCGGTGCCAGGCGGCCACAGGTCGACGATGCCGCCGCGAAGTGCAAAATCGCCCGGCTCTCTCACCGTGCTCGCGCGCGCGTAGCCGTTTTTCACCAGGAAACCCACAAGCGCGTCGTGCGACACCTCTTGACCTGCTCGCGCGAGAAAGCTCGCGCCGCGGATCGCCGCACGCGGTGGTACACGCTGCAGAAGAGCGTTGACCGTCGTGACGATGACGGCCGGTTCTGCATCCTTCGCCCGGGTGGCGAGAGCGGCGAGCGTGGCAAGCCGCTCACTTTCAATATCGGGCTTGGGCGACACGCGGTCATAGGGAAGACAATCCCACGCCGGAAAAGACAGCACGCGAAGGTCGGGCGCGAAAAAGACGACGGCATCCGCGGCGCCCTGCGCCGATTGATCGTCCGCGGCGACAAAGAGCACGACGCCCTTCCGCCGTCGCGCGGCCTCCGCCGCCAGATACGCGTCATAGCCGCCCGGCGCACCGCTGAGCGCAAAGCGTCCCTCCGCTCGGGCGATGTAACTCAGACGTTCCATGTGGGGTTCTGCCGGCTGCAGATCGCCCTCAATTGATGAAAAACCGTGGTGTCGTGCGTGGGTGGGACGGGCGCATAACCGCGCAGCCAGTCATAAACTTCCTGATCCGGCCTGTTCAGCAGCGCTTCAAAGCTGTCGAGTTCCGCCTCGTCCAGACCGGAAAGGTGCCTTTCCGCGTAGGTGCCGAATATCGCATCGGCTTCCTTGAATCCGCGCCGCGCCGCGCGAAAACGCAGCCTCTTGCGGCGGACTTCGATGGACGCTTCGCTCATCGCGCGCGATATAGCCTGCGGGGCCTTTGCGGGCCAGCGCATTCGGCCGAAACGCCGATACGCGCGTTTGCGAACCGCATCCGGGGCAATGCGCCCATGCGGTGGAAGCTGGCCTTCCAAATAGCGCTCAAATCTTCGTTACGCACTTCGCGATCTGGACGGGCCCGTATTGCCCACCGCGAGCAAGCCACTTACTCCTTCGGCGCCATTCATCCGGGGACCCGTCATGATCGACCGACGCGAAATTCTTCTGTCCGGCGCTGCGGCCGGTGTAATTGCGCTCGCCGATGTTTCTCCGCTCGGCGCTGCCGCGCTTGCGGCGAACGATGCCGGTGCGCCGGCGCTCGGCAAGCTTTTCGATCAGTTCATGAGCGAGAACCTGGATCGTTCGCCGATCTTCGCGACGTCGCTGGGCGTGGACACGGGAGAGCGCGCGCATCAGCGTGGCGAAGTCGACGACAATTCGCTCAAGGGCATTGCGGGCGACAAGGCGCTCGACGCCGATCATCTTCGCCGCCTCAAGGCGTTCGACCGCAATTCGTTGAGCGGAATGGATCAGCTCAACTACGACATTGTGATGTTCAAGCTGCAGACCGGAGACGATGCCAACAAGCGTTACGATTTCGGCGGCGGTGGCGCCGGCAATCCCTACGTGATCAGCCAGCTCTCTGGCATCTATTCCCAATTCCCCGATTTTCTCGACAGCCAGCAGCCCATCGAGACCAAATCCGATGTGGACGCCTATCTCTCGCGCCTGGAAAAGGTCAGTACGCTCCTCGACAATGATTCCGAAGTCGCACGCCATGACGTGGCGCTTGGCGTGATCCCGCCGGATTTCGCTCTCGACAAGGCGACGACCCAGTTGAAAACGCTTCGCGCCGCCGATGCGGACAAATCGGTCATGGCACTGTCCATCGCCCGGCGTGCAAAGGAGAAGAACATTCCGGGCGACTATGGCGCGCAGGCCGCGAAGATCGTTTCGCAATCCGTCTATCCCGCGCTCGACCGGCAGATCGCGCTCGTCGGCGAGATGCGGGCGAAGGCGACACACGACGCGGGCGTGTGGAAACTGCCGAACGGCGGCCAGTACTACGCAGACTCCGTCCTGTTCTGGACGACGTCGACGATGAGCCCGCGCGAGATCCACGAGACGGGTCTCCACGTCGTGGCAGACTACACCTCGCGCATCAATTCCGACATGAAGAAGCTCGGCCTCACGCAGGGTAGCGTCGGCCAGCGCCTGCGCAAAATGTATGACGATCCGAAATTCCGCTATCCGAATACGGACGCCGGCAAGGAAAAGCTTCTCATCGATTTGAACACGCGGGTTCGCGCGGTGCGCGCAAAGCTGCCGCAATATTTCGGCACACTGCCCAAGGCCGATCTCATCATCAAGCGCGTGCCGAAATTCACCGAGGCGGGCGCGCCGGGCGGCTACTATCAAAACGGCTCGCTCGACGGCAAACGGCCCGGCATGTACTACATCAATCTGCGCAACACGGCGGAAGTGCCGAGCTGGACGCTCGGCACCCTCACCTATCACGAAGGAATCCCCGGCCATCATCTCCAGCTCAGCATCCAGCAGGAAGCCACGCTGCCGCTGATCCGGAAGGTGTCGTTCTTCTCCGCCTATATCGAAGGGTGGGCTCTCTATTCCGAGCAGTTCGCCGACGAGATGGGCATGTATGCCGAGGATCCCTGGGGTCGTATCGGCTATATGCACGATGCCATGTTCCGCGGCGTGCGGCTCGTCGTCGATTCAGGCATGCACGCGATGAAATGGACCCGCGAGAAAGCGGTGAAATACTACGTCGACGCGCTGGGTGATCCCGAATCTTCGGCGATCACCGAAATCGAACGCTATTGCGTGGAGCCGGGTCAGGCCTGCGGCTATATGCTCGGCAAGCTCGAATTCCTTCGCCTGCGGGACAAAGCGAAGGTGGCGCTCGGCGCGAAATTCGACATCCGCCAGTTCCACGATGCCGTATTGCTCGGCGGCGCCGTGCCGCTCACGATCCTGGAAAAGATCGTCGACAACTACATCGCGGCGAAACAGTCTGCATAGTTCGGCGCACCGCTTTAAACCGCGTAATCGAACTCCTTCATCTTGCGCGCACATAGGGACGGTATTCCGGCTGCCACATCTTCGCGCGGATGGCGGCTTCGATGTCGTCGGTTGCAATGTCGGTGAGGCCCTCGCGGCGGGCCTGGACGGCGACGGAAAGCGCCATGGCAACGGACAGATCGCGCAAATCGCCGATCGCGGGCAACAGATTGGCGTTCGAGTCGCGACTTGCGGGCGATGCAGCGGCCAGCGCACGGGCCGCCGCAATGAACATGCCGTCGCTCACGCGCCTGGCCTTGACGGCAACTGCCGCCAAACCCACGCCCGGGAAAATATAGGTGTTGTTTGTCTGGTCGATCTTGAATGCGGCTCCGTTGCGCTGACAAGCGGCGAACGGGCTTCCCGTTCCGACAATCGCGCGACCGGCGGTCCAGTGGAGCAGGTCCGAAGGCGTTGCCTCGCAACGTGACGTTGGATTGGAAAGTGGGAAGATCACGGGGCGCTCGGTCTGCGCCGCCATCGCACGGACAACCCTTTCCGGGAAACCGCCTGACTGCCCCGAAACACCGATCAGTACGGTGGGCTTCGCGTTGCGCACGACATCGTAGAGGGAAATCGTGTCCGGATTCTCGAGCGTCCAGCCCGCGACCGAGTCGCGGCTACGCACAAATTCGCATTGGAATGATTCGATTTCCGGCGTCCCGTCCAGAAGCAGCCCGGAGCGGTCGACAAGGAAAAAACGGTCTTGCGCCTCTCTGGCCGTCAGGCCCGCTTCGACAAGGATTTTCCTGAGCAGGCTCGCGATTCCACAGCCGGCAGAGCCGGCGCCGAAGACAGCAATGCGCTGTGACACGAGCGGCAGACCCGTGACGTTGACTGCCGCGAGCAACGCGCCCGCCGCGACCGCAGCCGTGCCCTGAATGTCGTCATTGAAGGTGCATAACCGGTCACGGTAGCGCGCCAATAGACGGTTGGCGTTTGGACGGGCGAAATCTTCCCATTGCAGCAATACGTGCGGCCAACGTTTCATCACCGCAGCGACGAAGGCATCGACGAATTCGTCGTAATGCGCATCGCGAATGCGCTCGTGCCGCCAGCCGATGTAGAGCGGATCGGCCAGCCGTTCAGGATTGTCGGTGCCGACATCGAGAATGACCGGAAGCGTCGTCGCCGGATCGAGTCCGGCGCAGCACACATAAAGAGAGAGCTTGCCGATCGGTATTCCCATGCCGCCCGCGCCCTGGTCGCCGAGGCCGAGAATCCGGCCGCCGTCGGTGACCACGATCGCTTCCACCCTGTCGAAACGGGGATTGGCGAGAATCTGCGCGATTCGGTCCTGGTGGGGATAGCTGAGGAACAACCCGCGCGGCTTGCGGTAGAGGCGGCTGAATTGCTCGCACCCGGCGCCGACGGTGGGTGTGTAGACGATCGGCAGCAATTCTTCGATGTGACGGACGAGCAAGGCGTAGAAGAGGGTTTCGTTGGTGTCCTGAAGCTCGCGCAGAAAGGCGTAGCGCTCCAGATCGGTCTCGAAGCTGCGTATCGCGTTCAGGCGCCGCGAGATCTGTTCGTCGAGCGAACCCACATGTGGAGGCAGGAGACCGTGCAGGCCGAACATGTCGCGTTCGGCATCGGTGAAGGCCGTTCCCTTGTTGAGCGCAGCATCCGACAACAGCTCGTAACCGGACAGTTCCGTGTGGAACGGAATCGGTGGTGCGTAGGGTTGGCGATCGACAGGCGTGGGTTCCATCACGGTCGGTTGGCGGCCTGATCCGGAGCGGAGGGAGCGGGCCAGCGTCGGTTGAACACGGTCACAACCAGGGCCAATCCTCCGCCGAGGACGCACAATATTACGCCGGTTATCGGATAATTCCCCTCGATGCCGCCGATGAGAACGCCGATGCCGCACAGGCTAACGACGATAGATCCGAACCCCGTGACCACCGTCTTTGTCCAGTGCGTCCTGATTCCACTTGCTTTTTGGCGGCGATGCATCGCCGCCGCCAACAACAACGCCAGCGCGACAACAAGCAACGGATAGAACATCGACGTAGCAGAGTAGTCCGTAGTGCGCAAACAAGCGCTCTTCGGACCGGCGCCGTCAGGCAATTGCAGCCTTGCTCTCCGCCGACAAACCAAATCCCGCGTAAAGAATCAAGATCGCCAAAGCGACATGCAGCCAGCGATCCGCGCTGTTCATGGCGACCATTCCCAGCATCATGTCGCCAGGCATCAGAAAACCAAGGACGGCAACGATGGCGTAAACGACTCCGATGATCTTGAGCGCGACACTCGAACCCAGGCTCGAATAGGCGCCGAGAAGCAGAACGATGCCGCTCCCGATATGAATGAGGTTGTGGACCGTGTTGGTGACGAAAATGCCGCTGGGCCCGACGATCGGATTTGGAACGTAGCCGAGCACCCCGACGATGATGAAGACAAATCCAAGTACAAGCGCTGCAGTTTTCGCGTTCACGCCCATGATTTCCCCCTTCTCGAGAAGTGTTTGAACAAGTCTGCGCCGTTTTCACGAAGGTGGGCAAGTGGAAGGCCTGTGGATAACCTGCTCCAGAATCCGCTTATCCAAATGGCAGCTCACGTCATAACTCGATGAAATCATGATTCTTTTCATCTGGTCATTCCAGCGGCAGCTTGATCCGGGCCGTTGTCTTTGCCTTCGCGTCGGTGAACGGCAGCGGCATCGAATCCTTTTCCGGACATGATTCTCTTCTGACCCGGTGAATTCTTCGCCGCATTGTGTTCCGCTTCGAATCGGGCGTCCCATCCTCAGTCGGGACTCAGGGTGATCCCATGTCGCAGGAATCGGACCGGCGCCTCGGAATGAACCGCGCCATTGCACGGCGCGATTTTCTCCATGGCGTTGCGGTTGGAGTGACGTTTGGCAGTCTCGCGCCGGAACTCGCGGAAGCCACGGAACAGGAGGCGCAGAACGCGGCGGGCTACTATCCGCCGGCCCGCCTGGGAATGCGCGGCAGCCATCCCGGTTCGTTCGAGGCGGCGCATGAACTGCGCGACGGAGATTTCTGGAACAGTGCAACATCGCTGGTCGACACCGGCGAGACCTACGATCTTGTCGTCGTGGGCGGCGGCATCAGCGGATTGTCGGCGGCCTGGTTCTACCGCGCAGCCAAGCCGGGCGCGAAGATCCTCATCATCGAGAATCACGACGATTTCGGCGGACATGCCAAACGCAACGAATTCCATGTTAACGGACGCATGGAGCTGATTAATGGCGGCACTTACGAAATCGGCAGCCCATATCCCTACAGCAAGGTCGCAGGCGGGCTGCTCAAATCGCTCGGCATCGATGCCGCAAGGCTCAGCAAGGAATGCGACGATCCTTCGGTCTATGGCGGCCTGAAATACGGCGTCTTCTTCGATCGGGAAACATTCGGCGCGGACCGTCTTGTCACGCTTGCGCCGAGTGACTGGGAGAAGCCAAAGCGGGCGGCGTGGAAGTCATTCCTCGCCGAAGCGCCGCTTGGCGACCCGGCCAGGCGCGGCATTCTCAAGATCGAGACCGGCACGGAAGACTACTATCCGGGCCTCGACAGCGACCAGAAAAAGGACCGCCTCTGGCGCATATCCTACAAGGACTATCTGCTGAACGTGGTGAAGGCCGACCCGGCGGTCATGCCACTTTACCTTCATCTGACCGACGAATTGTGGGGCTGCGGCATCGATGCCGTGTCGGCGCTGGATTGTTGGGGAATGGGCCATCCGGGTTTTGCGGGTCTCGGACTTACGCCGGGCGGCCCGAGCCTCAAGCGCATGGGTTATACGCCGGCCGGCTATTCCACCGCCGGAGGTTCCGAAAACTTTCATTTTCCCGATGGCAACGCGTCCATAGCGCGGCTGCTCGTACGGGCGCTGATTCCCGATTCGATTCCGGGACATGATGCACGCGACGTGGTGACCGCGAGGGCAAACTACTCGAAACTCGATCGTCCGGACAACGACGTACGCATCCGTCTCAACAATCTGGTCGTGCGGGCGCGCAATGGCGGAAAAGGCGTGGAGGTCGCCTATACGCAGAGCCGCGGTGGAGGCAAGGTCTGGCGCGTGCGGGCGCACGATTGCGTGCTCGCCAACTGGAACACGATGATTCCCTATCTGGTGCCCGAGCTTCCGGCGGCACAGAAGGCGGCGCTGCATTCGCTGGTCAAATGCCCGCTCGTTTATACAAATGTGGCGCTGCGCAACTGGACGTCGTTTCACAGGCTCGGAATCGGCCGGGTTTATGCACCCGGCTCGTGGCATACGGGCGTCAATCTGAGTCCGGCGGTGAATATCGGCAGCTACAGGAGTGCGCGTTCGCCGGAAGAACCGATTGTCATCCGCATGATGCGCGCGCCCGCGAAGCCCGGACTCTCCGAATACGATCAGAACCGCGCGGGACGCATGGATTTGCTGCAGACGAGTTTCGAGACATTCGAACGCAACATCCGCGACCAGCTCGCGCGCACGCTCGGACCCGGCGGTTTCGATCCGGCGCGCGACATCGAGGGCATTGCAGTGAACCGCTGGCCGCACGGTTACGCACCGGAATACAACTCGCTTTGGGACCGGGACTTCGACGCCGATCACGGGCCGAACCTGGTCGCGCGCAAGCGCTTCGGGCGCATCGCGATCGCCAATTCCGATTCGGGATATGCGGCCTATACCGACTGCGCCATCGATCAGGCACATCGGGCGGTCGGCGAACTGCTGAATGTTTAGCGGTTCCCCGGGACCTAGGATGGCCCCCGACATGGGGGACGGCTGGTCGAGAAGATCGATTCAAAAAAGATAAGACTGTGTCAATGATCGAAATGGGCGGGAGCTGGACGGATGTTCCGGCCCTGCTATTCTGACCGCAATACTGGCTGACAACTCCGGGGAGATCCGTCTCATGACTTCACGATTCGCACCGCTCGCCACGCTCGCGGCGGCAAGCCTTCTCGCCCTGCCGGCAAGCGCAGGCACCACAGCGAAGCCGAGGTTTGTAACGCTGCCCAACCATCTAAACCTGGCTCCGCATCATCCGGCGTCCACGCTGGCCCAATGGAACGGCAGCTTCACCGACCTGACGCACAGGGTTATCAACTACACAATGGTCGGCACCAACCCTTCCACGACCAACACCGCGACGACCGTGCAGGTCATGCTGGTGCCGATCAAAATGGTTTATGGCAACAGAAACGGCAACATGACGTTCGATCCCGGCACGCACGTTCTGTCCAACGGCAAGACAGTGGTGCAGAACACGCTCAATTCACCGCTGTTCGTTGCGGGAATCGACTTCGTGCAGGGCGGGACCGATCTCGGCACGACGCAGTACATCGATGCGTTCCAGCGCGGCAATTTCTGGTCGTCCGTCAGCACGAACAGCAGCTACCATGTCCTCCTGGGAACCCCGACGGTGCTGCCAGAGCAGACGATTAATGTTTCCCGATCCCAGGGTAACGTCATCAACAATCCCTTCGGTTCCGGAAAAGTTGGAACGATGGGCATCAATGCGTTCGACAGCAATCTGCAGACCTTCATGCGCAACCTGACCCAGATCAATCCGGGCGTGTTGCCGCTCTTTATCACCTACGACATCTATCTGACTTCGGGCGGCTGCTGTATCGGGGGCTACCATTCCGCGAACGGCGTGCAGCCTAGCGGCCAGACCTACTCCTACGCGACCTATGTGGACTCGGCGGGAGCCTTCTCCCAGGACGTGTCGGCGCTTTCCCATGAACTCGGCGAGTGGCTCGACGATCCCTTTGTCGACAATCGCGTGAATTGCACCGACAACAGCATTCTGGAAGTGGGAGATCCGCTCGAAGGCGGACCCAATTACGGAGGCTATCCGTACACGCTCAGTGGGTTCACCTACAATCTGCAATCTCTCGTGTTCCTGGGCTATTTCGGCGCTCCGCGCTCGACCTCCGTCCACAGCTGGCTGGCCTTCCAGAACGACGAATCCAATGTCTGCCCGGGTCAGTAACAAATAGCTGATCACGCTCCTTCCTTATCCATCCCCTCATGGCATGTGCCATGAGGGGATTTTTTATTCCGGGATGCGGTGTAGGGACTGAACGGGCTACCAGTGAGAAGAAACAAAAAGGATGTGGGTCTCACAACGCCAGACGATCCGGCAGGGATGGAGTGAACGAGTCTTCCTCACATCAGCGGGACGGACGCTGTCCTTTGCGGAGGTGATCGCAGGCTGGCGCGACAACGAGGAGTTCCGCGCGTTCTTCATTGCCGGATTGGCGGCCACGGATTTTCCGGCGTTCTTCTGGGAGATGCCGCCGATCCGCCGGGGACAGTCGGAAATCGACTACGAGTATGTAGCGATTCGCAGCGACGGTCTGGAGCAGCTGCACCCGGACGCCCGTGCATTTGATTCAAAGTTTGAAGCTCCCGCCTCGGCCTCTGTCGTGACGTTCCGTAACCTGGGCGGTGACGCAGTGTTGGTAGCGCCGAAAAAAATCTCAGACCTGGAGTCCTACGGCCATATCGCAACATTTGTGCGGTCGGCGCCAATCGGGCAACGGCAGGAGCTCTTCCAAACTCTCGGCAGCGCGATAAGCGACGTCTTGACCGAGAACGATAAGCGGATTTGGATCAGCACGTCCGGCCTCGGCGTCCCCTGGGTGCACATCCGCCTCGACTCATATCCGAAATACTACAATCACCAGCCATACGCGAAACTGTAGAACACCACCGAAAGATTTTAACGCGGGGGACGGAGGGTCGTTTGCGCGTTGCAAGCCAAGGGTTCTTCTGCGCCCACTGCGCTTCCTTAGCGTCCTCTGCGTTAAAGCCTTTTTTCACTGCTCCTGCTGGTTTCAGTATTTCGCGTGGCCGGGCGTTCGCGGAAACGGGATCGCGTCGCGCACGTTCGCGAGGCCCGTGACGTAGGCCATGGTGCGTTCGAAGCCGAGGCCGAAACCTGCATGCGGCACGGTGCCGTAGCGGCGCAGATCGCGGTACCACGCATAGTGCTCGCGATCGATGCCGCGCTCCGCCATGCGCGCGTCCAGCACGTCGAGGCGCTCCTCGCGCTGACTGCCGCCGATGATTTCGCCGATTCCGGGCGCCAGCACATCCATCGCCGCGACCGTCCTGCCGTCGTCGTTCGAGCGCATGTAAAACGCCTTGATGTCCTTGGGGTAGTTCATCACCACCACGGGCTTCTTCACATGCTTCTCGGTGAGATAGCGCTCGTGCTCCGACTGCAGATCGACGCCCCACTTCACCGGAAACTCGAACTTCTCCGTTGCTCGCTCAAGCACCGCGATGGCTTCGCCGTAATCCATGCGCACGAATTCGGAGCCGACGATCCCCTCCAGTTTGGCCACCAGCCCCTTCTCGATCCGCTCGTCGAAGAAGGCGAGATCTTCCTGCCGTTCCTTCAGCAGCGTCTCGAAGGCGGATTTCAGTAACCGTTCTGCCAGAGTCGCATCGTCCGAGAGGTCCGCGAAAGCGATCTCCGGTTCGATCATCCAGAATTCCGCGAGGTGACGGCTGGTGTTGGAGTTCTCGGCGCGGAACGTCGGCCCGAACGTGTAGACTTTGGTGAGTGCGAGACAATACGCCTCGATGTTGAGTTGCCCCGACACGGTCAGGAACGTCTCGCGGCCGAAGAAATCCTTCCCGAAATCCACCGCGCCCTCTTCCGTGCGGGGCAGATTGGCGAGATCGAGCGTCGACACGCGGAACAGGGCGCCCGCGCCCTCCGCGTCGGACCCGGTGATGATCGGCGTGTTGACCCAGAAAAATCCGTTCGTGTCGAAGAACCTGTGGATCGCCTTCGCCAGCGTGTGCCGCACCCGCGTCGCTGCTGCAATTACGTTGGTGCGCGGCCGCAGATGGGCCACCTCGCGCAGGTACTCCAGAGAATGCGGTTTCGGCTGGATCGGATAGGAGTCCGGATCCTCGACCCAGCCGATCACCCGGATCGCGTTCGCCTGCATCTCGAAAGGCTGCCCCTTCGCCGGCGACGGCACGATCATGCCCTCCGCTTCGAGCGCGCAACCCGCGGTCAGTCTCAGGACCTCATCGGCGTAATTGGGGAGCGTGTTGGGCGCGACGACCTGCAGAGGATGGAACGACGATCCGTCCGACAGATGCACGAATGAAATTCCGGCCTTTGAGTCCCGCCTCGTACGCACCCAGCCTTTGACGGTGACGGGAATGTCCTTCGGCGCCTCGCCAGCGAGGACGCTTCGAACGCTGAAATCTTTCTTGTCCATGACCGAGAGTTACTGAGGCACAACGCCCTTGTCCAGCGACCGGAACGGATCGATGTACCCCATCGTTCGGCATCAGATCGGAGGATCGCGAAGGACTATAAATTCCCTGCGGTCCCCATTTTGGATCAAGGCACGGTCGCCAAAACACCCAGACTGATGGCCCTTTGCGGCCGCACGCCAAACCAGCTTCCGCAAGGTGCCGCTCCCCTGCGGGATGCGCCACAGTCCGCCTGGCCGAGCGTGGCGCATTCGCCAGATCAGGGTCATACTAAGTGATCAAATTTGGGGGAGTTCTATGAATAACATCCTGCACATGTTCCACAAATGGGTCGGCTGCTTGTTGCCGCTGGCACTCTTCGTTCCGTTGCATGGCGCGGGGGCCAATAGCAGCTTCAAGTTGCTTTATAGCTTTCCCGGCGGAGCGCTTGGAGCATTCCCCTACAGTGGCCTGACCAGGGACGCGAGCGGCAATCTGTATGGAACGACTTACGCAGGCGGCGGAACCGGCTGCCATAACGGCGGAGGTTGTGGCACCGTGTTCAAGCTCAAGCCGGATGGCACCGCAAAGGTACTCCATGTCTTCAAGGGCGGCCGCGGCGATGGCGCGTATCCCATGGCCGGCCTGATCATGGATGCGGTCGGCAATCTATATGGAACGACGTCTGAGGGTGGCAACGCGGGCTGCGACTCCGGTTACGGCTGTGGCACCGTCTTCAAGCTCAAGCCGGGCGGCAAGGAAACGGTGCTCTATGCCTTCCGCGGCGGAAGCGACGGGGGGAACCCTTACGCGGGCGTGATCATGGATGCGAAGGGCAATCTTTTTGGCACCACTCTCCAGGGCGGCATGACTTGTCCACCGGATTCCTATGGTTGCGGCGTCGTTTTCAAAATTTCGCCAGAAGGCACCGAAACCGTGCTCTATTCTTTCTGCCAATCGCAGAATTGCCCGGACGGCGCCTTTCCTACCGGGGGCCTGATTGCGAAGAACGACAATCTCTACGGCACGGCGTCCCAGGGCGGCAACTGCGTGGACGGCATATTTCTTGGCTGCGGAGTCGTTTTCCGACTTGCGCGCGACGGCACCGAAACGGTGCTTTATAACTTCCGCGGTGCCGCTGACGGTCAGGGCCCCAGTGCGGGCGTCGTCGCCGATAAGGCGGGAAATTTCTACGGCACGACGGCGTGTGGCGGAGATTGCAGCTCCGGCGCTTTCGGCTGCGGCACGGTGTTTAAGCTTGCCCCGGATGGCACCGAAACCGTGCTGCACAGTTTCCAGAGCGGACACGATGGCGATGACCCTGCAGCCGGCGTGATTCTGGATGCGAAAGACAATGTGTACAGGACGACGTACGCGGGCGGCAACACGGGCTGCTACATGGGGGAAGGTTGCGGCACAGTCTTCAAAGTTGCGCCGAACGGCACCGAAACCATCTCCACACCTTCAAGGCTCACGCCGATGGCATAAACCCGGATGGCGGCCTGATCAAAGACGGAGCGGGCAATCTCTACGGCACGACCCAAATCGGAGGCCAGGGTTACGGCACCGTTTTCAAACTCATGAAGTAATCGATCGGAGCAACGGAAAAAGCGCGGCAATTACAGCCTGAAATGCGGTGTCATGCTGTTCCCTGCTAGCGGGCCGCCTGTTGCGTCTCGCGCAGAAGTGCGCTCGCCTGATCAAGCCTGTCAGTATAGGCGTTGAGCACGCCGGCCGTGAGCGTGATGTAGCGCATGGCATCGTCGAAGCGCTCCTGCTCGATGGCCTCGCGCACGCCGGGCAGCGTCTTCGTGCCGTAGCCTGTCAGCGTTCCGGGCGCATAGACGAGGTTGCGGAACCATGGCCGCCCTGGCAGCCCCACTTCGGCAGTCAGCGTCTGATCGATGCCCTGCATCAGCGACTGAAGCTGCGCGAGGTGATCGGCGGAAAGCGCTGAGCCATGTGTGGCGAGCGCGTCGTCGTAAGTCCTGGCGCTCTTTGATAGTCGCGTGACAGCCGAATCGAGCGGGGAGAAATCGAAGGCCGGGACGGGTTTGAGCGCCGTGGGCACGCCAAAGGGCTTCGTCGGATCGGCGTCAAGCGTGAAGGCGCGGTCGCGCAGGAGGCCCGCCTGTTTCTGCGCCTTGTCGCGCTGGTCCGTGGCGAGTTTCTTTACCTCCTTGAGGTCTAGCGCGATCTCGGCCGCGAAGTCGGAAGCACTCTGCAGCGGCAGATCGGAATCGGCCGCCATGAGCACCACCCTCCCGACCGTCCTGGCCAGCAGCGAATCGTAGACGAAGCCCGGATCCACGAAGCGGCTGTGATGCTCGAACGTGTCATAGCGCGAATGGTAGACGCCGTTTGATTTGCCCTCGTCGGTGTATCCGAGATTGAGCACAGGAATGCCCAGATGATTGACGAAGCTGCCGTAGTCGGAGCCCGAACCCGTCGCGTCGATGGGCAGATCGCGGGCCGGATCGGCCGCGAAAGCCGCGACCGCCTTGGCGTGATCCTTGTCCTCGCTGTGAGAATCGAAAGTTGCGAGCCGCAAGTGCGCGCGCATGCGCTCGCCCACGGAAACGCCCGTCTCGGGATCGGTCACGCTTTTGGCGACCGCATCGACCAGCCCCTCAAAGTCCTGGGTGCCTTCGACCGAAAGTATGCCGCGATGATTTGTGTCGGAGTTGATGTAGAGAACGGCCTTCTGCTTCAATTCGTCGGCATGGGTTTCCACCCATTCCGTCGAGCCGGTCAGTCCGGGCTCCTCGCCGTCCCAGCTCGTGTAGATGATGCTGCGTTTGGGCCGCCACCCGCTGGCCGCGAGCGCACCCATCGCTTTGGCTTCCGCGAGCAGCGCCACCTGGCCCGACAGCGGATCGCTGGCGCCGAACACCCAGCCATCGTGGTGGTTGCCGCGGATGACCCATTCGTCCGGCAGCGTGCTGCCCTTGAGTGTCGCGATCACGTCGTAGATCGGCTTCAGGCTCCAGTCGGACTTGACGGCAAGATGGACCGTCTCGCCGCCCGGGCCGACGCGATAGGTGATGGGCAGCGCGCCGCGCCAGGATTCCGGCGCCACCTGGCCGCCGATGGATGCGAGCAGGACCTGGGCATCGGCATAAGAGATCGGCAGGGCGGGGATTTTGAGGATCACGGGACTGTCGGAGATCGGGAGTCGTTTTGCGTCTTTCGTCGCGCCCACACCCGGCGTCAGCGGATCACCCTCGAACTGGTAGTCCTCCACGGAACCGCGCTGGATACCGTGCGGCGGACGCATGGGGCCTGAAGGATAGGCCGCCTCCTGCCCGTAGCCGTCGTCCTGCGGATCGGAATAGACGATGCAGCCGAGCGCACCGTGCTCCCAGGCGAGCTTGGGCTTGAGCCCGCGCCAGCCATGACCGTAGCGGGCGATGACGATGCGCCCCCTCACCGGCACACCCAGCCGCTCGAGCGTGTCGTAGTCCTCCTTCATGCCGTAATTCACATAGACGAGTTCGCCCCGCACATCGCCGTCGCCCTGATAGGCGAAATAGGTCGGCAGGGCGGGCTCCTTCGCCCGCGCGCTGCTGTCGCCGGGGATCGGCGGCTCCTGCAGCATCGCCTTAAACCGGTGTGGCGAAACCATCTCGAGCGCTTCGTGGATGGGCGTCGGATAGAGCACGTCGAACGATTCGATGTGCGCGTCCCAGCCCCAGGATTTGAACCGGGCCAGGATCCATTCGGCATTCGCCTTGTCGTGCAGCGAACCGACGTGATTGGGCTCCGCAGCGAGAAGCTTCATCCAGTCCCTGAGGTCATCGGGACGGATAGCCGCATCGAAGCGCGTGAAGAGCGCGGTGTCCTCGGAACCCGCCGCGTTGACTGGCGGCGGTGCAGCCAGAAGGAATGACAGGCCGGTTGCCGCAAGAAGCAGAGGGCGACGCATGATTCCCCTCGTAGTTTGTTGTTTGGCGGGACCTTAGCATTCCCGCGCTCCGCGCCCAGAGCTTCGGTGACGACCCACACCCCGGCCGGCGGCCGCCGGGCAACCGGGCACTTTGCTTTTCACGCGGCGGGTTCCGACGCCAACAGCGCCACGGCACGCGCGCGAACGTCGTGCATCATCTTCACAGTCGAGCGTCGCGCTCGTCATGCAACGAAATGGCCACGATCTCGCGCTGCGTAACTCGGCCCGCTGAGTGCTATCTGCAGATGGCGTTGCCGATGCTGCTGGTCGAGAAGTTCACGTTGCAGCCATAGCCGGGCCCGTTAAGTGTCTTGCCGACCTTGCCCGAGATGTAATCAATGTCCCATTCACCCATGGCGCCGCTCTGGCAAAACGCAATTGCCTTCGTGGCGCTCGCAAGCCCGCATTCCTTGACGCGCGTGCCGACAACCTGAATGGATTTCGTGACCCTGATTTTGGTCGCCACCTGCTGTGCACAGCCCTGGTTGGGCCCATACTGCACGAGCCCGGGCCCACCGGCGATATAGGCGATGTCGGCCGCCGGCATTTTGCCGGATTGGCAATAGGCCAATGCCTGATCCGGCGTCGCCAGGGTAACCTCCCTGATTGCGTTCGCAGCGGCCGGAACTCCGAAGCCCGCGATGCCCAGCACAAGCGCGGCCGAAACAATCCCGGCTGGCAGATGGGCGAACACGGAATCCGGTTTGCTGATCAGGCGCGGCATGGAACCCCCTTTTTGTTTCAAGATTGTGCGAAAGTATGAGACGACTTTCTTCTTCTGTCCAGCGGCCTTTGCCGCGAGAGCACTTGGCCACAGTGCGCTTGCCGCCCCAGGAGCCCTCAGGTTACGATCGACGCGGATACCAAGCGTGTCGTGTCATGGCGCATTGGCGACCGCAGCTCCGAAACGGCAATCGCTTTCGCAGATGAGCTTGCGAGCCGCCTTCGCAACCTCGTCCAGATCACAACGGACGGACACAATGAATACGGCGACACCTTATCCATTCCCGATTCAGGTCGGAGCTGGTGCACCGGGCAGGATTCGAACCCGCGGCCCCCAGATTCGAAGTCTGGTGCTCTATCCAGCTGAGCTACCGGTGCAGGGGCGCGACAGTAGACGCTGATTGCGGAAAAGCAATGTGAAGCCTCGCGGGCCCCGGGGGCCAACCCGCGGCGAAATCTCAAAAATTTTTCATCCGGAGAGGCGTTGCAGCGTGAAATCTCCGAACCCAAATCCTTGCTGAAATATGGCCGCCGCGAACGCGGCCTTGCGAGGAATTTGAGACGAGGCTCGAGCAATGACGAACGACACCACACAGAAACCACGCCGCAACCGGGTTGCAGCTTTATTGCTGGGAACTGCGCTTCTTGCGGGAGGCGCGATCGCGGGGCTCTCCGTCGCACAGGCGACGAGCCCACCGCCGATCTCCGTTCCCGGCGCGGTAAAACTGCCGGGATTCGCGGAACTCGTCGCCGCGGTGAAGCCCGCCGTGGTGAACATTTCCACGACGCAGGAGGTGAAGAAGTCGCGGCTCGTGCTGCCGCAGAACGGCCCGATGGCAGACATGCTGCAGCAATTCCTCGGGCCCGACGCGCAGCGCCTGCTCCAGCAGCAGAACGCGCGGCCCACGCACGCGCTGGGCTCGGGCTTCCTGATCGACCCGAACGGCTATGTGGTCACCAACAATCACGTCATCGACGATGCCTCCGATATCCAGGTGACGCTCGCCGACGGTTCCACCGTCGCGGCGCGCGTCGTCGGCCGCGACACCAAGACCGACCTGGCGCTGCTCAAGATTCCCGCGCCGAAGCCCCTTCCCTATCTCGCCTTCGGTGATTCGAAGAAGGCACGCGTGGGTGACTGGGTGATCGCCGTTGGCAATCCGTTCGGACTCGGCGGCAGCGTGAGCGCGGGGATCCTTTCGGCCAACAACCGCGACATCGGCGCCGGACCGTATGATGATTTCCTGCAGATCGACGCGCCGATCAATCCTGGCAATTCCGGCGGACCTCTGTTCGACCAGTCTGGCCAGGTGATCGGCATCGACACCGCGATCTATTCGCCCTCGGGCGGCAGCGTCGGCATCGGCTTCGCGATTCCGTCGGACGTGGTGCGCAACGTGGTCGATCAGTTGCGCGAACATGGCCGCGTCGCGCGCGGCTGGCTCGGCGTCCAGATGCAGGAAGTCACGCCCGCCCTCGCCAAAGCGGTGGGGCTTGGCCACGACAAGGGCGTGCTGGTCGATGTGGTGACGAAGGATTCACCGGCCGCGCGCGGGGACATCAAGCAGGGCGATGTCATCACGGCATTCGATGGCTCGTCCGTCGAAAACATGCGTGATCTCGCTTTCGCAGTCGCGGCGACGCCGGCCGGCAAGACCGTACCCGTACGCGTCTGGCGTGACGGCCAGGAACACACACTCGACGTGACGATTGCCGGGGAGCACGCACAGCAGAAACTGGCTTCCGCGAATTCCGACGAGAACGGTGGGCCGCTCGGTCTCGAGCTCACGCCGCTTTCCGCGGACCGCCGCGATGCACTCGGCCTCGCTCCGCGGGAAGGCGTTCTCGTCGCAGCCGTCGAGCCCGGCAGCCGCGCCGACGCGAGCGGGCTGCAGTCAGGCGACGTGATCCTGCGCATCGGCGGACGGGAGATTGCCTCGCCTTCGGACGCGGCGTCGCAACTTCGCGCGGCGCAGAATTCGCGGCGGCAGGAGCTTCCGCTTCTGGTGATGCGCGACGGTACGACATCCTATCTCGCGCTCGACCTGCACGGCGACGGCACCGGCAACGGGTGAACAAAAAAGGATTCAGCGCAGAGGATGCGCGGAGGACGCAGGAAACACTAGCGCGCCGAAGGCGCGCAAAACTTTGGTCTGCGTCCCCTGCGCATCCTCTGCGTACTCTGCGCTAAACTTACTTGGTCTCGTCAAATCCATCGTTGAGGAAAGCTTCGGCGAGCGCGCAATGCATTGCGGCGCCGCGCGCCATGATGGATTCGTCGAGAATCATGCGGTTGGAATGAAGCCCGCAACAGGTTCGGTGATCGCCTCCCTCGGGAGTCGCACCGAGATTCAACATCGCGCCCGGAACCTTCTGGAGCACATAGGAGAAGTCCTCTGCGCCCATCCGTGGAGCTGAAAGCGTCTTCCACGCCGCCTCGCCGAACAAAAGCTGCGCGGTCTCCTGCGCAAGCTGTACCGCGCGTTCGTCGCAAACCGTCACCGGATACCCCGGAACGATGGTCACCGACGCTGACGCACCATGCGCGGCGGCGATGTTTCCGGCGACGCGGCGCACGCCCTCATGCGCGAGCGCCCGAGAGGAGTCCGACAGGCTGCGGATTGTGCCTTCCAGTTCGGCAATCTCGGGAATGACATTGTTTGTCGTGCCCGATGAAATACGGGCTATGGTGATGACGACGGGATCGTCGATCGCAATGCGACGCGTGACGAAGCTCTGCAGCGCGGTCACAATCTCGCAGGCGATCGGTATGGGATCGACGGCAAATTGGGGCTGCGAGGCGTGGCCGCCCCTGCCTGTTACAGTGATGAGAATGCGGTCGGCCGCCGCGAGCACAGGTCCGGCGCGGCCTGCAAAGACGCCGCTCTGAAGATTTGGCCAGACGTGCAGCGCAAAGGCGGCATCGGGCAGCGGATCGATGAGTCCGTCCTCAAGCATGAACCGCGCGCCGTGATGGCCTTCCTCGCCGGGCTGGAACATGAACAGCACCGATCCCGCGAGCCGGTCGCGGTTGGCACACAGCGCCTTCGCCGCTCCCGCCAGCATGGCGACATGGGTGTCGTGACCACACGCGTGCATCTTGCCGTCGTTCCGCGAGGCGAACGAGAGTCCGGTATCTTCGCGCAGCGGCAGCGCATCCATGTCGCCGCGCAGAAGCACGGTACGGCCGTTTGCGGGACCGGCGAGCCGGGCGACGAAACCTGCGGTCGATGGCCCTTCGAAGAATTCGAGCGGCAGGCCGGCGAGCGCCTCTTTCGCCTTCGCCGTCGTCGCCGGAGTCCTGAGACCGAGTTCGGGCTCCGCGTGAATGGCGCGGCGAAGGGCTATCATTTCCGGCAGCAGCTCCCGCCCCGCCTCGATCCACATTTCCGCATCCATCCGATCCGTCATCGTGCGCCTCCAGAAAGTTTTAACGCAGAGGACGCAGAGGATGCGCGGAGGACGCAGGGTAAGTATCGCGCGCCTCCGGCGCGCAAGCTCTTTCCTGCGTCCTCTGCGCTTTCCTCTGCGCTTTCCTCTGCGCTAGAACCTTTTGTCTTTTCCCTATGCAAACAATTTACTCCGCGGCGGCGGGGGCGGGGTGTGCGGCGAGGCCGACGCGCACTGGCGCGGTCTCCGCCATCATCGCGGTTGAAATCACGCCGCAGATGCCGCTTGCGATCAGGTACCACGCAGGCGCGAGCGGGTTGCCGGAAACATGGATGAGCCAGGTGACGATGAGCTGCGCGCTGCCCCCGAAAATAGCGATCGAAATGGCATAGGTCGTGCCGACGGCGCTGCCACGGATGCGCGTAGGCAAACTCTCGGTCAGCGCCGCATAAAATGGCCCAAAACTCATCGTACCGAGAAACACCAGCACGGCCGTGGCGGCGTAGAGCGCGGCCGCACCGTGCATCTCCACGATCCAGGCATAAAGCGGCCAGACAAAAAAGAGATACACGACGCGCGGCCATACCATGACAGGCCAGCGCCCGACGCGGTCGGAAAGCCAGCCGCCGAACATGACTCCCGCAAGTCCGCTCACACCGACGACGAGCGTCGCGCCGAACGCCACCGCATTGCCGAGATGCAGCACGGTCTCCGCGAAGGTGGTCATATAATTGGTCAGGTAGGTGAAGATGGTGGCGCTTGCGAGCGTGACGAGGCCGAGCAAAATCACCCGGCGATGAACGACGCACAGTGCCCAGTCGCCGCCGGCCGCCGCATCCACGGAAATATCAGCCGACCTGTTCAAGGTCTCCGGCACGTTGCGGATGAGAAAGAGTCCAAACGGCAGCGTCAGCGCGCCGAGCGCAAAGGCGATGCGCCAGCCATAGGTCTGAAGCTGGTCCGCATCGAGAAAACTGGAAAGAAGAATACCGACGATGCCGCCCGCGAGACTGGCACAATACTGGCTGCCGCCCTGCCACGCCGTGTAGACGCCGCGCTCCGAAAGCGGCGCCGCTTCCATCAGGAACGCCGTGGTGGATCCCACCTGGCCGCCCAGCGCGAAGCCCTGCGCCATGCGTGCGATCACCACCAGCACGGGCGCTGCGACGCCGATCGCGGCATAGGAAGGAATGACGGCGACGGCGAGAACCGCCGCACCCATGAGCGCGAGACTGAAAATCATTGCGGGCTTTCGCCCCACGCGGTCCGCATAGCGTCCGATCAGGATGCCGCCGATCGGCCGCATCGCGAAGCCCGCGCCGAAGGTCCCCAGAGACAGCATCAGGCTTCCATATTCGCTGTATGCGGGAAAGAAGACGCGCCCGATCTGCACAGCGAAGAACGCGTAAGTGACGAAATCGTAGAATTCGAGCGCGTTTCCCGCGATCGCGGCGGCGACATTGCGCGAGGAAAGCCGCGGCGGCGTCGCGCTCATGAGGCGAGGAATGCGCGCATCACGCGCTCCGCCTCGTCGGGCCGATCCCGATGCACGCCATGGCCTGCGCCGTCGAAAATTTCGAGTCGGGAGATGCCAGCGGGCAGCGCCGCGTGGATCTCCTCGGCGCAGCCGACGGGCGTGATGGGATCGTAGGTGCCAACCGTGACAAGCGTCGGACAGCGGATCTGCGCGAGCTGGGCGCGCGCATCCATGCTGCGCATTTCACCCAGCGCGAAATGGCGCGTGACGTCGGAGCGAAAGATGGCGCGCCGGCGTGCTGCGGCCTGGCCCTCCGCGTTGCCCGGATTGTAGAAGGGCATGCAGACCCGCATGTAGTCCGCCATCGTCGCGGCATCCGCCGTCACCCAGAAGCGCTCGGCAATGGCGCGCGCTTCGGGGCCGCCGCGTTCCTCCAACATGCGAAACGTGTCGTCGAAATGCATGCGCGCCGCCGTCGAAGAGAGGATCAGCTTCGCGGGATGACCGGGATGGCGCGAGGCGTACGAAATCGCCACCATCCCGCCGAACGAGTTTCCGTAGACCACCGGCTTTTCGATGCCGAGCGCATCGCAGAGCGCCTTCACGTCGTCGCCCCACTGCGCGAGCGTCCAGCTGTCCGGCGCGCCGGTCGAACGGCCATTGCCGCGGTGATCGATGTAGACGACCTGGTGCGTATCGGCGAAGCGGTCGAAATACGGCCGCATCATGGAATGATCGAAGCCCGGGCCGCCATGCATGACGATGAGCGCCGGCTTCTCCACCATGCGCTCGCCATCGATGGCAAGGCACGAGCCCACCGTGTCGAAAAAGATGCGTGCACTTCCGACGTTTGCGAACATGAAGAACCTTCACTAGCGCAAGAACTGCGCGCCCCCGCCATCATCGGCACGCAATTCGCGCCGTGGCAAGCGTTCGCCGAGAAGTGAACCGCCAAGGCGCCAAGCGCTAGCGCGCGGAGCCACGGAGGAAGATGACTGCGTGACCCGTCTTCGGCGAGGTGTCCCAAAAAAAACCTCGTCATGGCCGGGCCGTTGTCCCGGCCACCCATGAACACCGCGTCAAGAAGCAAAAATTGATAATCACGCCGACTTGCGGCAACTCCCGCTGCTCATCGTTTAAAAAGCGATGAAGGCGTCGAGGAATCATGACCAGCACGGTGTCCATGGGTGGCCGGGACAACGGCCCGGCCATGACGGAGCTATAGGGGAAACATGACGGAGCTATGGAGGGAACTGGTCCGCGCCGGCTGCCCTGCCCTCTCCGCTTTATGGGTTCGAAACCACTGTCGCCTAAGTTGCCGGAATGGAACGGGATGGAATGCCAGGGGTGGCACCGGCGCTGGAAATCCGCGGGCTGCGCAAGAGCTTTGCGCGGCCGGCGGTCGATGGGCTCGACATGCGCGTGCGGGCGGGCGAGTTCTACATGCTGCTCGGCCCCAACGGCGCGGGCAAGACCACGACGCTGAGGATGGTGAGCGGGTTGCTGCATCCGGATGCGGGCGCCATCTCCGTGTTCGGCATCAATGCGCTCGTTGATCCCGTCGCGGCAAAGCGCGTCATGGGATGGCTCTCCGACGAGCCGATGATCTACGACAAGCTGACCCCGCTCGAATATCTCGCCTTCGTCGGCGGATTGTGGAACGTCGAACCCGCGCTCGCCGAGAGCCGCGCACACGAGCTTGTCGGCTGGCTCGGGCTTGAGGCGCACGCGCATGAGCGCTGCGAAGGATTCTCGCGCGGCATGCGACAGAAAGTGGCGCTGGCGGGCGCTCTCGTCCACGAACCGCAACTTATCATTCTCGACGAGCCGCTGACCGGCCTCGATGCCGGCGCCGCACGGCTGGTGAAGAACGTGCTCGCCCAAAGAGTTCGTGCGGGAAACACGGTCATCATGACGACGCATATCCTGGAAATCGCGGAGCGCATGGCGGACCGCATCGGCGTCATCGCGCACGGCACGCTGATCGCCGAAGGAACGCTCGAAGATCTGCGCGGCCAGGCCGGCCGCGGCGCAGCGAGCCTCGAGGACCTGTTCCTCGCCATGGTCGAACCGGGCATCGCCGCGGAATGACGAGGCCCGGATCGTTCGCCTGGTTCGCGCGTCACGAGTTGCGGCTCTCCTGGCGCGATTTTCTCTCGATGCTGACCGCGGGCCGGCGCGAGCGCGAGCCTGTCGTTGCGCTGATCGCCTTCGTGTTCGTGTGCGCAATGCACGGCATTGCGCTGCTGGTATTGGCGCGCACGGGATGGGAGACGGTCCAGGCCGATTTGCCAACTCTTATCGCGGTCACCGCCACGTTGCTGCTGTCAGGGTCTGCCATGCTGTCCCAGGCGATGGAGAACGTGACACGCGCTTTCTATTCGCGCTCCGATCTCGAACTCATTCTGTCGTCGCCCGTGGAGGCGCAGAAACTCTTTGCCGTCCGGTTGGGCGCGATGGCGCTTTCGGTCTCGACGATGTCGTTGCTGCTTGTTGGACCCTTCATCGACGTGATGGCATGGCACGGGGGCTGGCGGTGGTTCGGCGCTTATGGCGTCCTCGTCGCCGTGGCACTGACCGCAACAGCGCTGGCCGTCGTTCTGACACTTGCCTTGTTCCGCGCGATCGGGCCCAGGCGTACCCGGTTCGCGGCGCAGATCCTCGCGGCCGTGATCGGCGGCGCGTTTGTGATCGGGCTGCAGGTCGCCGCGATGATTTCAACCGGGTCGCTGTCGCGTTTTGCGTTTCTGCGCTCGCCTGCCTTTATCGCGCACGCGCCGGATGCGAACAGTCCGTTCTGGTGGCCCGCGCGCGCCGCTTTGGGCGACGCGACCTGTCTCGCCATCACCGTCGCGGCGGCCCTCGCGCTCTTTCTCGCGGTTACGATGCGGGCCGCGCCGAGATTTTCCGACTGCGCGATCGCTGCGGCCGGTCTCGGAAATAACGACCGGGGCGCCCAGAAGAAGGGCCGCGCCTTTCGCACGCACACAGCGGCGGAGGCGCTCCGGCTAAAGGAATGGCTGCTGCTGTTGCGCGATCCCTGGCTGATTTCCCAGTCGCTGATGCAACTTCTCTATCTTCTGCCGCCGGCGCTGCTCCTGTGGCGGAGCTTCGCGTTCGGCGGAAACGCATCCGCCATTTGCGTGCCGGTCCTCGTCATGGCGGCGGGTCAGCTTGCGGGCGGCCTCGCCTGGCTCACCATTTCGGGCGAAGACGCCCCCGATCTCGTCGCCTCGGCGCCGGTTCCCGCCTCGCGGCTGTTGCGGGCGAAAATCGAGGCGGTGATGGGGGCGATCGCGATCGTGTTCTGTCCATTCGTGATCGCTCTCGGTTTCATTTCGACGATGAGCGCGATTGTTGCCGCTTTGGGCATTGGAGCGGCGGCGATCTCCGCCACCGCCATCCAGCTCTGGTTCCGTTCCCAGGCGAAACGAAGCCAGTTCCGGCGGCGCCACACCTCGTCGCGCATCGCCACCTATGCGGAAGCGTTCTCGTCGATCTCCTGGGCCGCAACCGGCGCAATCGCAGCATCAGGAAGCTGGCTTGCGGTGATCATGGCATTGATCGCGCTTGCGATCGTGGCCGGCGTCCGGCGACTCGCGCCCGCTGGCGCGGGCAGAAACAGGGCAGAGCCGGCTCTGGCCTGATCTCGGCCCGATTTCGGCTCGAGATGCCAGGTTCGAGCATCGCGCCACCGGCCGGACTTCTTCGCTTTCCCATGTTGGGCCGACAACAACCCTCCCCTATCGTGGCACGCGATGCGGCCTGCGATTCTGTTTCCGCTCTTCGCCGATACAGCCACGCTTTCAGGCGTTGGGCCGAAGCTCGCTCAGCTCATGGGCAAGGCCGCCGGCACCCGAATCGTCGACCTTTTGTTCCACCTGCCTTCGGGCGTGATCGACCGCTCGTGGCGGCCCGTGCTGATCGACGCGGACGAAGGCCGGGTTGCGACTTTCACACTCAACGTGCTCGACCATGTCCCGCGGCGCGATCCGCGCCAGCCCTACCGCGTGCGCTGTTCGGACGAGACCTCGGCCGTCGAGCTCGTGTTCTTCCATGCGAAGGCGGAATATCTCGCACGCACCCTGCCCGTCGGCACCAGGCGCATCGTCAGCGGCCGGATCGAGCGCTTCGGCGGCCGGCTGCAGATGGTGCATCCCGATTATATCGTGTCCCCAGAACAGGCGGACCAGCTGCCCCTGCACGAGCCCGTCTACCGCCTGACGGAGAGCCTGCCGGCAAAATCGCTGTCGAAAGCCATCCGCGGCGCGCTCGAAAAACTGCCCCAACTGCCGGAATGGCAGGACACGGCGTATCTCGCGGCGCGCGGCTGGTCCTCCTTTGCCAGCGCACTCCGCGCCGCGCATGCACCGCAGTCGGAAAACGACCTCGATCCCAACGCGCCCGCGCGTGCGCGGCTCGCTTTCGACGAACTCCTCGCCAACCAGCTTGCGCTGGCCCTCATCCGCAATCGCCTGCGCGTCCGCAAGGGTCGAGCTTTCATCGGCGACGGAAAACGCGCTGCTCTGGCGCGCGCCGCACTCCCCTTCGCGCTCACGAAGGCGCAGGAGGAGGTCCTTGCGGAAATAAGAGCAGACATGCGGGCGACCTCGCGCATGCTGAGACTGCTGCAGGGCGATGTAGGCGCCGGTAAGACGATCGTCGCCCTGCTCGCGATGCTGAACGCGATCGAGGCCGGTTCGCAGGCCGCGCTGATGGCGCCCACCGAGATTCTGGCCCGTCAGCATTTTGCGGCACTCGAACCGTTGACGGCGGCAGCGGGCGTGCGCGTGAGCGTGCTGACCGGCCGCGAGCGCGGTCGCGCGAGGGAACACATACTGGGTGCGCTCGCCGAAGGCAGGATCGACATCCTTGTCGGCACGCATGCCCTGTTTTCAGAGGGTGTGGAGTTCCGCGATCTGGGACTCGCTGTCGTCGACGAGCAGCATCGCTTCGGCGTGCACCAACGACTCCAGCTCCAGGGCAGAGGCGAGATGCCGGCCGATGTGCTCGTCATGACGGCCACACCCATTCCCCGCACGCTGGCCCTCACGGCCTATGGCGATATGGATGTTTCGCGCCTGATGGGTCTGCCGCCCGGCCGCAAACCGGTGGACACGCGGCTCGTCTCGGCGGAACGGCTGGAGGAAGTGACGGAACATCTGCGCCGCGCGATTGCGCGCGGCGAGCGTGCCTTCTGGGTTTGTCCATTGATCGCAGAATCCGAGAAGACGGATCTCGCCGCGGCGGAAGACCGCGCAGCCACGCTCAGGCGAATTTTTGGCGACGTCATCGGATTGATCCATGGCCGCATGAAACCTGCGGAGCGGGACGCGGCGATGGAGCGGTTCCGCGACGGGCGCACACCGGTGCTGGTCGCCACGACGGTGATCGAAGTGGGCGTCGATGTGCCGGAAGCCACGATCATGGTGATCGAGCATGCGGAGCGGTTCGGATTGGCCCAGCTCCACCAGCTTCGCGGCCGCGTCGGGCGCGGAAAGGACCGCGCGACCTGCCTGCTTGTGTATCAGCCGCCACTCGGAGAAACCGCGAAAGCGAGACTCAAGACTCTCCGTGAGACAAATGACGGTTTCGTCATTGCGGAAGAGGATCTGCGCCTCAGAGGTGCGGGCGAGTTGCTGGGTACGCGTCAGAGCGGGATGCCGGAATTCCGGCTCGCCGATCTTGCCGTGCATGGCGAACTGCTTGCCGCGGCCCGCGACGACGCGCGGCTGATCGTGGAGCGCGATCCCGAACTGGCGGGCGCACGGGGCCACGCATTGCGCGTGCTTCTCTATCTCTTCGAGCGTGACGAGGCGGTGCGCTATCTGCGCGCGGGGTGAGAAGCTCAGGCGCCCTGGGCGCCGATGATGGCGACGGAGCAGACATTCATCGCCGGGGCACCTCCCAGATTGTGTGTGAGGCCAATCCTGGGCGAGGCGAGCTGCCTTGGGCCCGCGCGGCCCAGAAGCTGCAGATACATCTCATAGAGCATGCGCAGCCCGCTGGCGCCGATCGGGTGCCCGAAGCATTTGAGCCCACCATCGATCTGGCAGGGCACCCCGCCCCCGGCATCGTAGAATCCGTCGAGCACGTCTTTCCATCCTTCGCCTTCGCGGCTGATGTGGAGGTCCTCCATCGTCACGAGCTCGGTGATGGAGAAGCAGTCATGCACTTCCATCATCGATATCTCGGCGCGCGGATTGCGGATGCCCGCTTCCTCATAGGCGCGCCTGGCGGCGATGCGTGCCGTATGGAAATAGCTTCCGTCCCAGGAATTGTGCTGGCTCTCCAGGCCATTGGAGAGCGCGAGCTGCAAGGCCTTGACGGTGATGAGATCGGTCTTGCCGAGGCTCTTCGCGATTTCCGGCGTGGTGACGATCGCGCAAGCCGCACCGTCGGACACGCCGCAGCAATCGAAGAGCCCCAGCGGCTCGGCGATCATCGGCGCCTTGAGGCACATCTCTTCGGTGATGGGCTTCTGCAGATGGGCCTTCGGATTCTTGGCGCCGTTCGCATGGCTCTTGACCGAGACGTGGGCGATCGCCCGCTTCAAATCGTCGCGCGAGACCTTGTGCTTGGCGCGATAGGCGGAGGCGAGCTGGGCAAAGTTTCCGGGCGCGGAGCCGTTCGCGTTCCACAGCGGATTCAGTGTGCCCTGCTCGCGCGCCGGCAATCCGCCATAGCCCGTGTCCTTCAGCTTCTCGACGCCGAGCGCGAGCGCGATGTCGCACGCTCCAGCAGCCACGGCGTACACCGCACCCCGGAACGCTTCAGATCCGCTGGCGCAGAAATTCTCGACATGGGTCACGGGGATGTTCGGCAGGCGCAACGCCACGGAAAGCGGCGTGCCGCCCTTGCCGACATTGACCTCGTCGAAGGCGGTGGAGAACCAGGCGGCCTGGATTTGGCTCGTCTCGACGCCGGCATCCTCCAGGGCCTCCAGATACGCTTCGACCATCAGCTCCTCGGCGCCCGACTCCCAGCGCTCGCCGAATTTCGAGCAGCCCATGCCGAGAATCGCGACCTTGTCTTTGATGCCCGTGGCCATAAAGCTCTCCGATCCTTCTTGAGAAGCCCGTCTAGCGCCGCACGCGCGGTTGTGTAAAGGAAGCCTCACCCAAACAAAAAGCAATTACGGGCCGGAACCACGCGCGCCCCGGCGGCGTTCCTCTCACGGTTGCGGAGAAACCTCCGCAAGGATGTAAACGCGCGCCGCGAGCCCAAAGGGCTGCAGTCGCTGCAGAAACGAGGAGTTACAATCATGTCGAGGAAATTACTGGCGGCGGGCGGCTCGGCAGCCGTAATCGCAGCCTTGCTCGCGCTTGGCAGCCCCGCGGATGCGGCTGGCGTGAAGGTCGGCGTGCTGACCTGCCATGTCAGCAGCGGTTGGGGTTTTATCTTCGGATCGTCGAAGGATCTGCGCTGCAATTTCTCACCGAGCCGCGGCTATGGTGAACGATATGTCGGCACAGTGTCCAAATTTGGCGTCGATGTCGGCTACACCGCTGGCGGCGTTCTCGTGTGGGACGTCATTGCCCCAACAACGTCATTGAAGCGTGGAGCCCTTGCCGGCGGGTATGGCGGCGCAACCGCAAGTGCCACCGCCGGGGTTGGCGTCGGCGCGAACGTGCTGGTTGGCGGATTCGATCGCTCCGTCACGCTGCAGCCGGTCAGCATCGAAGGCAATACGGGCCTGAATGTCGCGGCCGGTATCGGTGCGATCACGCTTCACTTCGAGGCGCCGGAACCGCCTCCGGGCGCAATGGAAGGCCCGCCGCCCAGCGAGCCGCCTCCGCCCGGGCAATAACTCAATCACAGAGTGACGATGCAAGGCCCGCCGGGAACCGGCGGGCCTTGTCATGCCTGGGGCGCGGGGACCGCTTTCCAGAAATAACGCCGGAAACCGCGCTTTTCGTCGACGTCCTTGATGCGGAAGGCCATGTGTACCCTCATGCCGGAATCGATCTGGCCCTGTTCGACATCGGTGATGTCGGCCATGAGGCGGCCGCCTTCGGCAAAGGTGATCATGCCGTAGTGGTTCGGAGGCGCGATCGAATAGGTGAGAAAATCGGCGGACCACGAGAGCACCGTGCCTTCGCTTTCCGCGAAGCTGTGCGGCTCCTGGGTGTCGACGGCGTGGCAGTTCGGACTGACGCAAATTCGCGTGCGCGGGAATTGCGCGGTTCCGCAAATTCGGCATTTGCCGCCGACAAGGCCCATCAGCATGTCGTTCTTGCGATGAAGAACTGAAAGAGCGGTCTTGCGATCGACCTCGGCCCGCATGCCTTTTTCGAGCGTAATGAGGCCGTTGAACGCGAGATATTTCAGGTAGTTCGTTTCTTCCTTGCCGCGGGCGAGCGAGCCGCTGACTGCAGAGCGCTTCGCATATCCCGCGATCGCGGGCGTCGCCTCGAACAACAGCGCGTCGCAGCCCTGACCGAATTGCGCCACGAGAATCTTTTCGCCAGGTCTCGCGTCCTCAAGCGCATGAACGAACATGAGGAGTGCATGCGCGGCGCCGCTGTCGCCAACCCGGCCCGCAAGATTGTCGCGCACACGCGCCGGATCGATTCCGCAGCGCCCGGCAAGCTGCTGGTCCAGGCGGGGAAACGGGCAAGGCAAAATAAAATGCGCAATGTCGGCGCCGTTGACGCCAGTCTTTTCGAGCAATCCCCGGATCGCGGCCGGGACAATCTTGGCGAAGCCCTCGTCGCGAACCCAGCGTTCCTCCCAACCGTAGTCGAACTCTTCGGCCGAGCCGCGAAAATGATCGACAAAGTCTATCGTGAGCGAATGAGAGCCAAGGAAACTGGCAATGGTTTCACCGCCGCCGAGCGCGAGGGCAGCGCCCGCATCGCCGAAGGACAGTTCCTGAGAAGAGGCAGCGCGCGCCTTGCGCTTCTCGCCAGCCACAATGAGCGGCCGGGTGGCACGACCCGATCTGAGCGCATCGAACCCCGCGACCAGTGCAGTCAATCCCGCGCGTTGGGATGCCGCCACGTCGATCGCAGATATTGTCTCGGAAAGACTCAACGCGCGCGCGACAATGGCCGCGTTGAGGCGGTCTGAGAAGGGCTGGGTCGTAGAAGCGAAGTATAGAGCGTCGATGCCGGCGCGATCGCGCAGCGGATCTGTTGCGGGCAAGCAGTCGCGCCCAGCTTCCACCGCCATCGTGAGCGCGTCCTCGTCCCAACTTGCCATCGACCTCTCGCCTTTGGCGCTTGCAAGAAGTCCGGGCGCGAACCACGCATTGGCGCCAGCCACCGCTTTGCGCTGTAGCCTGAGCCGCGGAATATAGGCGCCGTAGGCGGTAATCCCCGTCATGAATCCAGCCTGTTTCGATCGCGGGTGAAGACCGAGAAAATCAGCTTTGCCGCCCGCTGACAATGCGTCGGCGGCGCCTCATGGACGGCACGGCGGCCGGCGTGCGATGTACGCAATCACGTCGCGGGCGGCGAGCGCCCCAAACGAGGTGAGAGCCATGTCCAGTCCACCGCCGATTCGCAAGGCCGTGTTGCCCGTTGCAGGGATGGGGACGCGCTTTCTTCCGGCGACGAAGGCCGTGCCGAAGGAGATGTTGCCCGTCGTCGACAAGCCGGTCGTGCAATATGCCGTCGAAGAAGCCAAGGAAGCGGGAATCGAGCAGTTCATCTTCGTTACCGGCCGCGGCAAATACATCATCGAAGACCATTTCGATCACGCACACGAGCTCGAGAGCCTGTTGAGCTCACGCGACAAGACAGCGGAACTGAACAGCCTTCTCGAAGACCTGCCGATCACCGGTTCGGTGAGCTTCACGCGGCAACAGAAGCCGCTCGGCCTCGGACACGCGGTGTGGTCGGCGCGACATTTTGTGGGCAACGAGCCCTTCGCCGTGCTTCTGCCGGACGACCTGCTGGTCGGCAAGCCCGGCGGCATGGCGCGCATGATCGAGGCGTATCGGTCGGTCGGCGGCGGCATGATCGTAGCCGCAGAAGAAAAGCCGCTGGCGGAGACGAGCCGCTACGGGGTGATCAAACCCGGCACGATCAAGGGCAATGTCATCGAGGTGAAGGGCGTGGTGGAAAAACCGTCGCCCGAACATGCACCATCGCAGCTCTGCATCATTGGCCGCTACATCCTCAGCCCTGAAATCTTCGCCGAACTCGACCGGCAGGAGCGCGGCGCCGGCAATGAAATCCAGCTGACGGATTCCATGGCGCGCCTGATTGGCCGCGTGCCGTTTCACGCGGTGCTGACGGGCTGCGCCCGCTACGACTGCGGAGACAAGGTGGGTTTCCTGCACGCCAACATTGCGGTCGGTCTCAGCCGGCCCGACATTGCACCCGCCCTGCGCGCGATCCTCAAGGAGGTCAGCGGTTGAGCCGCAGGGCCGGTCGCAAAATATTCCCCCATCACAAGCAAGGTCCAGCTTGGGCCGCACCCGTCCGCGTCCAGCGAATCGGGAGCCAAAGGGCCGTTTCATTGGTTGTATAGGGCGAGCGAAGGGGAAACCCATGGGTATCCCGACAAAATCCGTAGTGCATCGCACCCGAACCGGACGTTTTCTTGCAGCCGGCATAGGATGCTTCTTGGCCCTGGTCGGCCCGACGGCCGTGCGCGCATCCCAGAGCCCCCCCGAGGGAACTGGGGGCAGCACTTATATGGTCCGGTTCGACCATTGGACCGACGAAGACGAACGAGACTTTGGCGAATTCATTGCCGGCATCGGCAATTCAAGTTGCACAACGGTCGACGCCTGCCTGCACGATCCGAGCAACCCCTTTCGGGCGTCCGACGCTCCGGGCGTCTATTTCCGCTCGGACTGCGCCAATCTGCCCTATGTCCTGCGCGCCTATTTCGCCTGGAAGCGTGGGTTACCCTTTTCCTATGAAAGCGGTGTCGCTCCGCTGGGCGGCGCCACCGACGACCGCTATTCGCGCAACGGCAACCGCGTGACGGGGCGAACCGACGTGCTGACCGGCAGCACGACCGGCTATTCGCTCCTGAACAAGCTTCTCAGTGTCACCTCGTCGGCGTCCTACCGCATCGGGCCCGAGGTCGACGGGCCGCCGGAACCCGATTTCTATTCGGCGGCGATCGACGCCAAGGCCATTCGGCCGGGAACGGTCATCTATGATCCAAACGGACATTTGGCACTTGTCTTCCATGTCGAATCCGACGGACGCATCCAGTTTATCGATTCCCATCCCGACAACACGCTGACCCGCGGCTACTACGACCTGCGCTTTACCCGCGCCAATCCGGGCGTTGGCGCAGGCTTCAGGAATTGGCGGCCGATCCGGCTCGTCGGCTATACGCGCCGCGGCGACGGCGCTCTCGTCGGCGGCCACGACGAACTCGCGCGCAACAGCGAAATCGCCACTTTCTCCGACGAACAATATTACGGCAACGGATCACGACCCGGTGACGAAGATTGGGCAAACGGGACATTCACGCTGAATGGAGAAACGGTCGATTATTACGACTACGTGCGGGCGAAAGTTGCGGGCGGGCGACTGCAATTCGACCCTGTCAAGGAAGTCGGCGAGATGGTCGATTCGAACTGCGCCGATTTTCACTATCGCGCCCAGGCAGTCGATATCGCGCTTTCCGCAGGAATTCAGAATCGCCCAGAACCGGGCCGACTGCCGCGGAACATCTATGGCACGAACGGAGACTGGGAGACTTATTCGACGCCCTCTCGCGACGCACGCCTCAAGACCGCGTTCAACGAGTTGCGCAATTCGGCGCAGCGATTCGTGGAGATGTACAAGAAGGGCGACACCACGCATCTCCTCTATAGCGGCAGCAACCTCGTCGACGATCTGATCGCGGTGTACGACCGCGAAGCGGCAAAGTGCTCGCTGACCTACACGCGCACGAACGGCGCAGCGGTGGCTCTGTCCTACGAGGACGCGCGCAAGCGCTTATTCCTCATCTCGTTCGATCCCTACCAATGCGTGGAACGTCGATGGGGTGCGACCGACCCAGAGGAGTTGTCGAGTTGCCGCGACGACGCAACGAAGCGCGACTGGTACGTGGCAGAGCAGAACCTCCGCAACCAGATCGACCGCACCTACGACGCGCGGATGGACTTCTCGCTTGCCGAGCTTGGTATGCCAGGTCCCGGAAAAGGCGTCGCGACGCCGCCGGACACCGACGCGCGGGCCTATCTCATCTCCATGCGCGGCACGGCAGCACCGCCGCCCTCAGCGACGACAGCATCCCAGGCCGCACCCGCTGCGGTCGTGGCCGCGGCTTCCCCGCAGAATACTTTTGATCTCGAAGGGTGGCGGAGCGGGCGCGATGCCGAATATGCGCAGTGGCGCTCCACGCGCGGCCATCCGGGCGCGGAAGCCGCTTCCTACCATGTGCAGGGCGAACGACCCTACGGCGACAGCTCTCAAGGGGGGGCACCATCGCGCGACGTCGATCCGCCGGCGCGGGTGCGTTCTTCCAACGCTTCGATTTGGGATGACCCCGAGGCACCGGAAATGATGGTAATCCGGGCCGGCAGCTTCATCATGGGCTCGCCACCGGACGAACTCGGAAGGCGCGCCGGCGAAGGGCCTCAACATCGCGTCGAGATTCCGCGCGCATTCGCGCTCAGCCGTGATCTCGTGACTTTCAATGAATGGGATGCGTGTGCGGCCGAGGGCGGATGCCGGCAGTACCATCCTCCCGACCAGCACTGGGGACGAGGAGACCATCCCGTCATAAACGTCAGCTGGAATGACGCTCAAAACTATGTCGCGTGGCTGAGCGCCAGGACGGGCAAATCATATCGGCTCCCCAGCGAGGCCGAGTGGGAATATGCGGCGCGCGCCGACACGACCACTCCATACTACCAGGGTTACAGCCTGACGACCGATCAAGCCAACTACGACGGCGTCGACTACCCACGAGCCGGCTCGCTGGGCATCTATCGGCAATCAACGACGACCGTCGGCGCCTTTGCTCCAAACGGCTTTGGACTAACGGACATGGAGGGAAATGTCTGGGAGTGGATGCAGGATTGCTGGAACGCGGACTATCGCGCTCCACATTTGCCGACCGACGGAGCTCCATGGTTGAGCGGCGATTGCGACCGGAGAGTGGTGCGCGCGGGCGCATTCAATAGCACGCCCGCCTTTGCGCGCAGCGCTTTCCGCTTCTGGGAAGTCGGCCAGCTTCGCTCGGCCTTCGTCGGCTTCCGGGTCGCGCGTAACCTCTAAAGCGAAGAGGCGCGGGATACCCGCGCCTCTTCGGAAACTGATTCGCCTGATTCAGTGCGTGGTTGTGGTCGTGCTGCTGTGCCCGCCGCAGACGACGGCACAGATGACGCCTCCCACAACGACCGCGCCGATTACGAGCAGCGCCGTGTCTGAAAGTCCCGCAGCCGCAACAACGCCAGCCGGAGGGCCAGCTGCCATTTCCGGCGGAGGAGGAGCTGCTTCAGGCGGAGGAGGAGCCGGCGCCGCGGTGGCTGCGCCACCCGACGTAGCACCACCCGACGATGCTGCACCACCGCTCTCGCCCTGAGCGAAAGCGCTTCCCGTCGCCGTAAAGAGCATTGCTCCGCCGGCCAAGATAGATACCCACTTCCGCTGCATTGTTATCTCCCGCGCATTCGCTGTAACGGCACACTGCACACTAAGCCGGTCCGGTTGTGCCTGTCAACCGCAGCCCGGCTGGTTTCTCCGGTAATTCGCCATGGATTCTGCCGCCCGCCAAGCCTTTTGAGTCCTGTTTAGCAAAGCATTAATCCTGCCACGTCGTCCAACGTGCCAAGCCCGGGAATCAGCCGTGCGGTCGTCCGCACTGAGCGGCCCTGGTGCGCAATCAGGGAACAATTCCGGATGTCCGGAGGTAATCCACAATCTGGGCCGCCAGTTCGGAAGGTTCTACGCCGACGGTTTTCACGATGATTTCAGCCGTGGTTGGGTCTTCATAAGGACTGTCGATACCGGTGAAATGCTTGATCTCGCCCTGCTTTGCCTTGAGATAGAGGCCTTTCGGATCGCGCGCCATGCAGACCTCGATGGGCGTGTCGACAAAAATCTCGACGAATTCGCCGGTCTGAAGCATGTCTCGCGCCATTCGCCGTTCGGAGCGGAAAGGCGAGATGAAGGAAACCAGCACGATCAGCCCCGCATCCACGAAGAGCCTGGCGGCCTCCGCCACGCGGCGGATGTTCTCGACACGGTCGGCATCGGTGAAGCCGAGATCTCGATTGAGACCGTGACGGACATTGTCGCCATCGAGAAGGTAGGTATGGCGACCTTCGGCAAACAGCGTGCGCTCGACCAGATTGGCGATCGTCGACTTCCCCGAGCCTGACAATCCCGTGAACCAGAGAACGGCGGGCCTCTGAAGCTTGGCTCCGGCCCGGGAGAGCTTGTTCACGTCGAGCGCCTGCCAGTGAACGTTGGTCGCCCGTCTCAGGCCAAAATCGACCATTCCCGCAGCGACGGTCGCATTGGTGTAGCGATCGATCAGGATGAAGCCGCCCGTATCCCTGTTCTCCGTGTACGGATCGAAGGCAAAGGGCTGCGCGGCCGAGATGTTGCAATAGCCGACCTCGTTGAGCGCCAATGTCTTGGCGGCCATATGCTCAAGCGTGTTGACGTCGACCTTGTGCTTGAGCTCCGTGATGGAGACGGGGATCACGCGCGCACCGACCTTGACCAGATACTGTCGCCCGGGCAGGAGCTCATCCTCCGCCATCCAGAGGACATGAGCGGCAAACTGATCGGTAACTTCCGGCCGTGCGATGGGATCGCAGAGAAGGTCGCCTCTCGAAATGTCGATTTCGCGGTCGAGGGTCAGGGTCACCGCTTCGCCCGGCAGCGCCTCCTGGAGATCTCCATCCATGGTGACGATGCGCGTGACGCGAGCCGGGCGTCCGGAACGAGCAACGACGATTTCGTCGCCAGCGCTTACCCGGCCGCCAACCACGGTTCCCGAGAAGCCGCGAAAATCGAGATTGGGCCTGTTCACCCACTGCACAGGCAACCGGAACGGCTTGCTCGCGAGTTCGGTCTCGACGTCCACCCTCTCCAGATGATCGAGAAGCGATGGACCGGTGTACCACGCCGTATTCGCACTGCGCGCTATCACATTGTCGCCGAAGCGCGCCGAGATGGGGATGGACACCAGGCTCGCGAAGTTGAGCTTCTGCGCAAAGTCGGAGAATTCCGCCGCAATCGCTTCGAATACGGACTGAGAATACCCTGCAAGGTCAATCTTGTTCACCGCGAGGACGACATGGCGAATTCCAAGCAGCGACGCGATGTAGGAATGCCGGCGCGTCTGAATCAGAATGCCCTTGCGCGCGTCCACCAGAATGACGGCAAGCTCCGAGTTGGACGCTCCGGTCGCCATGTTCCGGGTGTACTGCTCGTGGCCGGGCGTGTCGGCGACGATGAATTTGCGCCGATCCGTCGAAAAGAATCGATAAGCAACGTCGATCGTGATCCCCTGCTCGCGCTCGGCCTCGAGCCCATCCACCAGAAGAGCAAAGTCAATGTCGCCGCCGGTCGTGCCGTGTTTTCTCGAATCCTTCTGCAGCGCGGCCAGATGATCCTCGAACAGCAGCTTGGAATCGTAGAGCAGGCGCCCGATAAGCGTGGACTTGCCGTCGTCCACGCTCCCGCATGTCAGAAAGCGCAGAAACGACTTTCTTTCCTGCTCCGCCAGATAGGCCGCAAGCGCGCCGGTGGGGCCCGTCATCAGAAATAACCCTCGCGCTTTTTCTTCTCCATCGACGCATTCTCGTCGTGATCGATGACGCGGCCTTGCCGCTCTGAAGTCCGCGCCGTCAGCATTTCCGTCACGATCGCCTCGATGGTGTCGGCCGATGATTCGATTGCGCCAGTGAGCGGATAGCAGCCGAGTGTGCGGAAGCGGACAAGTCTCATTTGCGGAGTCTCGCCCGGCGCCAGCTTCATGCGGTCGTCGTCGACCATGATTAGCGCGCCGTCGCGCTCCACGACAGGCCGGCGCTTTGCGAAATAGAGCGGCACGATGGGTATGTTCTCGACCATGATGTATTGCCAGATATCAAGTTCGGTCCAATTCGACAGAGGAAAAACTCGAATCGATTCCTTGGGCCGCACGCGTGTGTTATAGACTCTCCAGAGCTCGGGTCTCTGATTTTTCGGATCCCACGCGTGCTGGGCGTTTCGAAACGAGAAAATGCGCTCTTTGGCCCGCGACTTCTCCTCGTCGCGCCGCGCCCCTCCGAAGGCGGCGTCAAAGCCGTACTTGTCGAGCGCCTGCTTCAGAGCTTCGGTCTTCATGACCTGCGTGTGCAATGCGGAACCCGAATCGAAGGGATTGATGTTGCGCCTCAGTCCGTCCTCGTTGATGTGCACCAGCAATTTCAGGTCGAGGCGCCGGATCGTCTCATCGCGAAACCGGATCATTTCGCGGAACTTCCAGGTCGTATCGACGTGCAGAAGCGGAAAAGGCGGCACCGACGGGAAAAACGCCTTCATCGCCAGATGAAGCATCACCGAGGAATCCTTGCCGATAGAGTACATCATCACGGGATTACGGAACTCGGCCGCAACCTCCCGGATGATGTGAATGCTCTCCGCCTCGAGGCGCCGGAGATGATTGACGCGGTTCGGCAATTCAATCGTGTCCACTGCAGCCCCGTTCGATGTCTGATCCGTTGGGCAGTTCCACCCTCGGGCGAAATTCTAATAACGGCGCAATGTTCGCCCCGCAAGCGAGCTGAGACCCGCGTCCGCACATCCATGGCTGCCAACATGGTTGCAGCTCGAAATTCTCAGAGATCCTGATCAATTGACTGCGCCTGGGCCTCATCCACCTCTGCAATCGGGAAAATCGCCTCGTCGGGGGGTTGCTGTCTTCGGCCCTTCCTCGGCCGGTGAAACGAAGTCTTTTGAATGCGTCGCCGAAGCCGAGGAAATTTTCGCAGCAAAATCACGAGATCCTGGCTTGAGAGCGCGAGCAGGCGCATGGGCGTATGCGCAAATATCGTGGCCTCGTGGCTGCTCCCATTGAGCACCGCCTCGGCCGCGATGACGTCCCCCGTCCCGAGCGTGCCGCCCCCACCTCTCCCTTTTCCCGGTCCGGTCACCTTGGCAAGCCCGGATACGACGAAGTACATCGCGGTTGCGCTTTCACCGGCAACGGTGATCGGCGAATGCGGCGCCACCATATGCGAGCGAAGTGCCGCCATTACTTCGCCCATCACTTCGATATCAAGGCCCGCAAACAGCGGAATTCGGGACAGCATGCTCGAAGTAACAACGAAATCACGGCGGTGAATTTCGGTTACGAAGGCCGATGCGATGATGCCGACGGGCAGCGCGAAGAGGCCGAGCCCCATGATTGCAGTGACGCCGGCGAGAATGCGGCCAGCCGCGGTTATAGGCGTGGCGTCACCGTAGCCTACCGTCGTCAGCGTAATGACCGCCCAGTACATGCAGTTCGGCAAAGTCCCGAAGACATGCGGCTGGACATGACCCTCGATAATGTACATGCCCTCGGCGCACATGCTCATCATGCACAGGAGCAGGAGAAGTGTTCCGAACAACGCGCGGCGCTCGAGTGAGAGCACATGAATGAGGGTCGTGACCGCGGGCGAATAGCGGGCGATCTTGAGCAGCCGGAAAAGCCGGAAGAGCCTGAGAATCCGCAGATCGGCAAAGGGCACAAAGAGAGCGATATACGCGGGGGCGATCGCCACCAGGTCGATCAGCATGTAGGGCTGCACCATGTAGCGCAGCCTGTCACCGAGCGGCCGTTCCGCGAATCTGGGGTCCTCCGGCGCGGTCCAGACGCGGAGCACATACTCCACGGAGAATATTGCGACGGATGCATATTCGAATATTAGGAAAAAGCGTCGGTAGACGGCACCAAGCTCGGGTACGCTATCCAGGCAAACCGCAAGCGCGTTGGCAACGATGAGAGCTATCAGGAATATCTCGAACGCGAGCCCAAGCTTTCCAGAGCTTCTGCCGGCCTCGAGTATGCCATGCACCCTGCGGCGAATTCTCCGCGGTGCGGGATTGTTCTGACCGGCCGCTCCCGCGCGCGATTCCAGACGCTTCCGCTGTCGGACTTCGCGAGGCTCCCACACAGGAATTGAGGACTCCGCTTGCTCTGGCGGCCGGCTCAACCTTCGGACCTCTGCAAATGATAATACACGGCGCCCGCGTAGAAGGCGACGATGAAGACGAGCGCGGCAAAATCGAGAGGATTGTTGACGAACCGTTGGTAGAAAAATCCGACGGCGTACACGAGGACGCTGACCGCCGCCACGGAGAGCCCGAGCAAAAGGTATCGGTTCCAGATCCCTTTTATCATTCTGTCACCTCCAAACTGGCCGGGCAATTCGGCACGAGGCCTCAGGGTGCTTTAGCAAGCTTTTTTTCAAGTGCAACAACATTTGCAGGCATTGGGACGGCCTCCGAGGGCCGTTCGCCCCGGGCCGCAAGCCCGTCCGCCAGCAGAAAGCCGAAAAAGATCACTGAGGCGACCGTCAGGCCGAACAAAGAGAGCTGAGGAGCGATCGTTGCGATCAGCGAAGTCATGCCAACAACGCCGGCATAGATAATAAGAGCTCCCCGCTCGCCGAGGCGCGCACTCAACCGGTAATGGAAATGCTCGCGATCGGGCTGGAATGGCGAACGCCCACGCCAAAGCCGGAGGGGAATGAGCCGGAGACAGTCGAGGACGGGAAGATAGAACCAGACGAGCGCGGTCTCGAGCGGCAGGCGTCCGACATTATGCGAGCGGATGGCGAGCACGCCGACCACGAACGCGATGGAAAACGCTCCGCAATCGCCAAGGAAAAGCCGGCCGCGCAAATTGTATAGTAACGTAATCGCGGATGCGGCCGCGATCACCGAAGCCGCAGCCGAAACCTGCGATTCTCCGAGAAAAGCCAAACAAATCGACCAGACGCAAACGAGCGCCAGGACCAATCCATTGAGGCCGTCTGTCATGTTGACGGCGCTTGAGAATCCCGCAAGGGAAAGCACGGTCAGCGTCGGCAGGAGTAGCGGCGGAGTGACGAGCCATCCCCAGGTGGCGAAATGCACGCGATCGATCACGAGCGTCGGATCGAGACGCAATGCAATGGCCGAGAACATTACGATGAGAAGAAGCCGGCCGCCTGCCGAGATCGTATGCTGGTCGTCCATAAAACCCAGGACGGCAATGCCCCCACCGCAAAGCAGGATCGAGCAATAAAATCCGGCGAACTGATCCTGTTGCCAGGCAAGCGCGGCTGCTGCCCACAAAACCAGCGGAACCATGACGGCGATCCCCCCAACGAGCGGGGTCGGATCGGCGTGCGCTTTCCTGTCGAAATCCGGATGGTCAATGACCCCCAACCGTTCCCCAAGAGGGCGCGCGAACAGGCAGACGACAACGGTTAACAGGATCGGAAGATAGGCGAGCAACATGACAGATACCCGGCCGACGGCCAAACAAGCTAAAAACGGCACAGCACGCATTGCAGAACTCAGCGAACGATCCGCCTCACGCGAAGCATTCAATCCGCCGGCTCAACGCACGATTCCCCAGTGCGCCGGAACATTAGTGTCCCAAGAGCTTAAAAGCCATACTTCACCCAGGTTTCTCCCAAGTGTACGATTTCGAACGGCTGGGTGGCGTTCGTCCGGCTTTGGCGGCGGCATCTCAATTGAAATCCGGCTGATCAGCACGCTGGCGGGGATGAGTCTTGACAGCGCGACCCAGGCGGGGCCTTGCGTGTACAACAAAACCCTACCCCGAAGGACCGCTGCGGCATATGGGTGAAGACAGAGTGGAAATTCGTCGCGTCGCCGCCGGACTGCCTTCTCGCGCCGCACTGCCCCGGCGCATTGCGAAAAGCTTGTATCAGGACTGGCAGACCTTCGCGCGCCTGCTCGGAAAAGCGAATACCCGTCTGGGCAGCGCGCGTGGATATCGCAGCAAGCTCAGAGAATTGCGCTGGATCATCGGCAAGGGCCAGGACCGTCTCGCCAGTCGCCTGAAACACATGACCGCCGCTCCGCCGGTCGTTCAGACGCATCAGGAACGAACCTCCGCGCTCGCAATGCAGCGAATGGCGGTTTCGGCGATGTTGCATAATGAGTTGGCCCTTCCGGCGTGCGTATCGATCGACGGTGGAGCAATCGCCATCGCGCTCGCCACGCGGACGGCCGAAATGCCTTCGGTCTATTTGCGCGACAGGTTTGCGAATCTGCACTCCGCCAGCGTTATCGATTGGCACCCCTTGAGCTCTGCTTCAGGAGAACCTCTGGGAACCTGTCTTGTGGTTCAGGCGCCTTCCGAGCTTATGGAACTCGAAGCGACTGAAATCGATGTCCTGCTGCGTGATCACGGCGAGCAGCTCGTTTTCGAGAATATTTCAATTGAAATGAGGCGTCCCGTTGTCATTCACGACGTACAATTCGTAAATGGCTGCGTCACCTTTTCGGGGGAATGCGCGGACAGCGCGCCGACCGCTTTTACACTGGGGCTGTTCGTCGACGGCGCTCTCAGCGCATGCTGCACGCTTTCTCTCGCGGGCATATCGTTCTCCAGCACGATAGCGCCCGATCGTCTCCATATGGACGGTCGCCCGCACCTGCTGGAACTGCGCGAGCTTCCACGCATGTCGGTGCTCGCCAGCATATACAGGGTACTGCCGCTGCATCTCACGCCCTGGGATGCATTGCAGAAGCACGCACGCCCTCCTCTCGACGGAACGCTGTCGCCGCAGGCGCGCCACCATTTCCGATCCTATCAGCAATGGTTCGAAAGGCTGCGCATGCGCGGCTCCGAAGGGGTGCCGCCTCTCGACGAACTCTTTGCCGAGATTTCGCAGGGATTCAAGAAGCGCGGCACCTATCCAAAAATCCGCTTTGAGAAGAGCGCCAAGCCCACAGTATCGATCGTTATTCCGGTCCACAACAAATGCGAGGTTACGTATCTGTGCTTGTGCTCGTTGCTTTTCGCCCACAACGAAGCCCCGTTCGAAATCATCCTCGTCGATGACGGCTCTGCGGACGAAACAACAAAGCTTGCGACATTCGTGGAGGGAATCCAAATTCTGCGGCACGAAGAAGCGCAGGGCTTCGTTCGGGCCTGCAATGACGGCGCCGCGCGGGCGCGGGGCGAATTCGTTCTGCTCCTGAACAATGATACCCAGGTGACGGCGCGCTGGCTGGACGAACTCGTCGCAACTTTCCGTAATTTCGACAGGATTGGACTCGCCGGATCGAAGCTCGTCTATCCCGATGGACGCCTCCAGGAGGCCGGCGGGATTGTGTGGCGATCGGGCAATCCCTGGAAGGTGGGGCGCGACGGAAATCCGGATGATCCCAGGTACGGGTACCTCAGAAAAGTGGACTATGTCTCGGGTGCGGCGCTGATGATCCCGCGAAGCCTTTGGAATGAAGTCGGAGGCTTCAGTGACGAGTTCGCGCCGGCCCATTTCGAAGATATGGATCTGGCCATGAAGGTGCGGGAAACCGGACACTTCGTCGTCTATGTACCTACCTCGACCGTGTATCATTTTGGGGGTCAATCCGCCGGAACCGGCGCCGCGACAGGAATGAAGTCATCCCAGGAATTCAACAGACCGAAATTCCGCAAGAAATGGGGACATGTTTTCCGTTCGCACGGGCGAGAAGGGGAATCGCTGGAGCGTGAAAAGGACCGTGACGTCGCGTTCCGCGTGCTTTTCATCGAGCACCAATTTCCGTTCGCCGATATCGATGCCGGAAGCTATGCGGCGTTCCAGGAGGTCCGGCTGCTGCAGTCGATGGGCGCGAAAGTGACGTTCCTGCCGAGAAATCTCGCCTGGATGGACCGTCACACGACCGCGCTGCAAAGGGCGGGCGTGGAGTGTCTTTACGCGCCCTATGTGTTGAATTTTCTCGAATATGTTCGCGCGCATGCGCACGAATACGATCTCGTCATGGTCACCCGCCACAAAATAGCAGAACAGGTCGTGCCGGTCGTCCGCTCGTTCGCGCCGGGCACAAAGATCGCATTCAATCTCGCCGACCTGCACTTTTTGCGCGAACTTCGCGAAGCCGCTGCACAAAGCCCCGGTTATTCGTACGGAGCCGCGGAAGAAACACGGCGAAGCGAGATCGCGACAGTCATGGCGAGCGACCTTACCCTGAGCTACTCCGATTTCGAGATCGGAATTCTTGAAAGTCAGCTGCCGAAGGGAACAAAACTGGCGAGGATGCCGTGGGTGGTCGATTCTCCGGGCCGAGCCACGCCGTTCGCCGAGACGCGCGATATTCTGTTCCTTGGCGGTTTTGGCCATAATCCAAATCTGAAAGCCGTGAGGTTCTTCGCCGGCGAAGTGATGCCTCTGATCCGCAACCGTCTGCCCACTGCGGTCTTCGATGTGATCGGTAGCGGTGCACGGTCCATGATTCCGGAATTGAAGTCCGATCAAGTGCGCATCCTCGGCTATGTGCCCGACCTGTCTGAGCCGCTTGACCGGGCGCGAGTGTTCGTCGCGCCACTTTTTGCCGGCGCCGGCCTCAAGGGAAAGGTATTGGACGCCATCGCGCATGGTGTCCCTTGCGTTCTCTCTACGATTGCGGCCGAGGGAATTGGCCTCATTGACGGAATCGACTGCTTGATTGCCAACTCGAAAGAGGCGTGGGCGGATTGCGTGATAAGACTGTACACCACCGAAGAGCTTTGGAATCAAATTAGCGTCAATGCCATGAGCCTGGCGAAGACCAGATATTCGTTCGCCGAGGGCGCCGCAGCACTCGAAAACGCACTGGCGACGATTGGCATTTCCGCACGGAGAGACTGGGGATTGCCATACCGCCACGCGCGTCCGGACCGTTATGGAATCTGAAAGATGGCATTTTCCGGGTTGTGCAACCTTGAATGCACCACGCATCCGGCTGGTTTATAAAGGCTGAACGATCCGTCTCGTGGTGTTGGCGCAAGCCTTGCAGTCGTTCACGCAAGTGGCCGAGCGGCTGCAGATTCCTCCAGGAGCACCTTGAGATACCTCCGGTCGGCCGTATCACCTGAATTCTCCATCCGATCGCGCAGCGCGGCTTCGGAAAGAAATCCCTGTTGGAACGCAATCTCCTCAAGACAAGCAATCTTCAGTTGCTGGCGCTCTTCGATCAATCGAATAAAAACTGCGGCGTCGAGGAGTGCCTGGTGGGTTCCGGAGTCGAACCAGGTGATGCCGCGTCCAAGCCGTTCCACGTACAGGGTGCCTTTCTGCAGATAAGTGTCAATCAGGTCGGTAATCTCATATTCGCCACGTTTCGAGGGTTTCAACGCGGCCGAGCGGTCTGATACCTGTCCATCGAAGAAATAAAGGCCCGTGAGAGCCCAATCGGAACGGGGCGCCACGGGCTTTTCCTCTACCGACATGGCATTCCCATCTTCGTCGAACTCGACAATTCCGAAGCGCTCCGGATCACGCACCCGGTAGGCAAACACTGTGGCGCCAAGTGTGCGTTCCCTTGCGGCGCGGAGAAGTGCCGTCAGCCCGGCCCCGTGAAATATATTGTCGCCCAGCACAAGCGCCACCTGTTCACCGACGACAAAATCGCGACCGATCACAAAAGCCTGCGCAAGACCTTCGGGTTTGGGCTGCACGGCATAACTAAGGCTCAATCCCCACCGACTCCCGTCGCCCAGCAGACGCACGAAGTTTGCATTGTCCTGCGGCGTGGTGATGATGAGAATTTCCCTGATTCCCGCAAGCATCAGCGTTGAAAGTGGATAATAGATCATCGGCTTGTCATAGATGGGCAATAATTGCTTGCTTGTGACCAGGGTGAGCGGATGTAATCGCGTCCCGGCACCGCCTGCCAATATGATTCCCTTCATGATGTCGCCGCCTCCGCTATATCCAGGCCTAAGCGCGCGCCGCGGTAGGAATCGATGTTGCGCCACCATTTCGCGTGGTCAAGGTACCATCTGACGGTCGCGGCGAGACCGGAGGAAAAGCTTTCCTGTGGCCGCCAGCCCAGCTCGGATCTGGTCTTCGTTGCATCAATCGCATAACGCAAATCGTGGCCCGGGCGGTCCCGGACATAAGTGATCAACTCCCGCCGCGGCGGCTTTCCGGCAGCCGGCCGACTCTCGTCGAGGAGATCGCAGATGGCTTCGACAACTTCGACGTTTCGACGCTCGCAATCCGCACCAACGTTGTAACTCTCGCCGTGGCGCCCTCGCGTCAAGATCATGTGCAGAGCACGGGCGTGATCGTCGACATGCAGCCAATCACGTATCTGCTCGCCTCTTCCGTATATGGGCAGTTTCTCGTACTCCAGAGCTTTGACGATCATCAGCGGGATCAGCTTCTCGGGAAATTGCCACGGACCATAATTGTTGCAGCAATTTGAAAGAACGACCGGAACGCCGTAAGTCTCGTGCCATGCGCGCACAAGATGATCGGACGCCGCCTTCGATGCGGCGTAGGGCGAACGTGGCGCGTAAGGACTCATTTCGCTGAATCGGCCTTCCGGACCCAGGGAACCGAAGACCTCGTCCGTTGAAACGTGATGGAACCGGAAACTGGGCGGCTTTCGACCGCGCGCAGACGCGAGATATTCACGGATGACTTCGAGGAGTACCACCGTTCCGACAATGTTGGTGGTGATGAAGTCCGCTGGACGGTCTATGGAGCGATCAACATGGCTCTCCGCTGCCAGATGCATCACGGCGTCGGGCCGGTATTGATCAAATATCGTCCTCAAGGCTTCCCGGTCGGTGATGCAAGCCTTCACAAAGCGGTGGCGCGGATGCTTTTCGTTCTCGGCGACGGCGGTCCGGTTCGCCGCGTATGTCAGCTTGTCAAGGTTGATGATGATCGCTTCTGTTGCGGACAGTAGATGCCGAATAACGGCCGACCCGATAAACCCCGCGCCACCGGTAACAAGAATTGCGCCGGGCCTTGTTTCTGCATTCATCGATGAGCGCCTCGTGCCGCATCATTGCGTCGGGAATCGTCGTCGAGATTATCAATTAGCGGCAGCTGCCGGTCCCGGTCGTTGAGCACCGCCTCTCGCTCGGTGACCGGCCATGCGATTCCGAGCACAGGATCGTTCCACCTCACGCCTCTCTCGTGATCCCGAGAATAGGAAACATCCACCTTGTACAAGACTTCGGTGTCGGGCCCCAGCGTACAGAATCCGTGCGCAAATCCGGCCGGGACAAACAGCTGCCGCCCATTCTCGGCGCTCAAATCAACCCCAAAGTGCCGTCCAAACGTGGGGGAGTCGCGGCGAATATCCACGGCTACGTCGTAGATTGATCCGCGAACGACACGCACCAGCTTGGCCTGTGCAAAGGGCGCGAGCTGAAAGTGAAGGCCCCTCACTGTGCCACGTTGCCGGGACAGCGAATGATTGTCCTGGACAAACTCGCAGGGTACGCCGATCTGTTGAAAGCCTGCCCTGCTATAAGATTCGGAAAAGAAGCCTCGCGCGTCGGCAAACCGCGCCGGAGTTATGACAAGAACGCCCTCGGGGCCCGGCATTTCTACATGCGGCAAATTCATGTCGAAGCTCCGCTGCCCGGATCCGGGCACTCACCCAGTTCTGCCAATACCGTGGCAAGCGCTTGCCGCCAGAGCGGTTGGCCAATCCCGTATTCCCGGGCAATCCGCCCGCAATCCAATATGGAATTCAACGGCCTGCGCGCCGCAGTCACATAATCAGCCGTCTCGATAGCAATCAGGTTTGTCCGCCGTCCCGATCCATCAAGGATTGCTCTTGCAAAGTCATGCCATGTCGTGGCTTCGCTGCTGGCGAAGTGGAAGGTACCCCATGCGGACCTTCCTTGCGCGACAGAGGCAACGATGGAGGCAATTGCGCTCGCGATGTCCCGGGCTGCGGTGGGTGTGCCCTGCTGATCGTTCACGACTCGTATCTCTTCTTTTTCGGCAGCCACGCGCAACATTGTACGCACAAAATTATTCCCGTGCGATGCAAAGACCCAGGAGGTGCGCAGGATCACGTGCCTCGCAATTTCTTTCCGAACCGCAGTTTCTCCTTCAGACTTGGTACGCCCATAGACCGAAAGGGGAGCGACTGGATCATCCTCGGCATAGGCGCCTTGCTTCAATCCATTGAATACGTAGTCACTGGAGAGGTGAATCAGAAACGCACCCACCTCGGCGCAAGCTCTTGCCATCGCGGCGGGCGCATCGCGATTTAGGCGCTGGGCAAGGTCAGGTTCGGACTCTGCGCGATCGACTGCCGTATAGGCCGCCGCGTTGACAATCGCGTCAGGGCGGATCCGGTGCACCGCACGGCTGACCGCGCCCGGATCCGCAATATCACAGTCCGCTCGCGCCAATTGCACGACGGACGATCCTTCGGGCCAATCGATCGATGCGAGTTCGCTCGCCACCTGTCCGGTCTTGCCGAAGATCATCGTCCGCATATCGACGATTCCCGCCTAAGCTCGTTCATGCGGCCAAGGATTGAGCGTGCACGTGCATTCTGTCCTGTACAAACGACGTTCTCAATCATCGGCCACGACTGGCCTCCGATACTGCGCGACTGTCATGCCAAAATGGCAGGCAACGCGACCGCGCAACCTGTCGAATTCCAGCAACCAGAGAAGTGGTGCCCCGAACACCCTGGAGCTGAGTATTGGGTAGATCGGAAATCGGACAAGAAGGAAAGCCGTTTTAAGCAGCGCCGGCATGTCTCCCGGACCGGGCGCGGCTCGTTCACATCGCACTCCAACATTCCCTTGCCGATACCATCTGCGTCGCATCCACGCGATGGTTGCCCGCTCATCATTCACTTCCTCGTACAGGAGTGCGTCTTCGCACCACGCCATCGCGACACCCGCGAAGAACAGACGCCTGAAAAACACCGAATCTTCCCCACCCGTCAACCCAAACTCCGACTCAAACGGAGAATCTCCGAGAATCGACGCAGCGTGGAGATCGATCAGGCAATTACAGGTACAGTAGACATAAACACGTCCTCTCAAGCGGCCCTGTCGGACCGACCAGAGGGTCGCATAACGCTCGAGTTTCTTCCGGTGCGCGGGAAAAACGGGATGGACGGGGCCGCCCACAACGCCCGCGCCAGTTGCCTTTCGCATATCGAGCAATTTCATCAACCAATCAGGCGTTGCCCATTCGTCGTCGTCCAGCATGGCGACCGCATGCGCTCCCATGGATTGTGCCGCCTTGATCGCAGCATTACGGGCCGCGGAGATTCCGGATGACGATTCGATGACATATTCGACACGGGCGCCAGACGAACTCCTGAACCTTTGAACATGGCGCTCGACGTCCGGATCGCATCCATCATTGTCAACAACTACGAACACCGTCGATGCGGGGCGGGCGAGCGAAGTCAAACTGTCGAGCGCACGGCCCAACTGCGAGGGTCTTTTGTATGTGCACAGACACACCGCAATCAGCTCCGAAGCCGGCTGTTGAATTTGAGTCATGGCGTTTTACCCGAGCCGCGACAATTCGAGGCCGTGTGGTGGACACCTATCCTCATGATCCGAAACGGCCAGCAGCCCACTGCGCGCGCCGCGCCCAAACATTGCGCCACAGGCTGCGCAACTCAGGTCTCGCAAAGCGACGCCCCAGGCGAGGTCGCAACGTCAAGAGCGCTAGCGCAGACCTTTTTGCCAAAGGCGAAAAATGAATCCGGATATATAACGCGCGCGCGGCAAGTATTTGCCTGATCTTGCGCTCCTTGTTGGTTTCCGTTCCGCTCCCAAAGTGGATGATCGCAGAATCCGGAGTAAATGCCGGGAAGAACCCGAGCTTGCGGGCACGAAGACTCAAATCGTCGTCCTCGCCGTACATGAAAAAGGCGGGCGAAAATCCGCCCAAACGATCCCAAAGCGCCCGATCCACGAGAAGAAAGCAGCCGCAAACAACATCGACCGAACGCTCTCTGTCCGGAGCCCGGCTTCCATACCCTGCGCTCCCGACCAGCGCGGAGGACGGAAACCTCGTATCCAGGGCCAATGCGCTGCAAAACAGTGTCCAAAGTGTCGTTTTGCGCCGGCAAGATGCGAGATTCGGCGTGCCCTCGGCGGACAGGGTCCGTCCTCCCCAGATTCCCGCACCAGGTCTTCGGCGCGCAAACGCCAATATCCGGTCAAATGCACCCTCAAGGACTATCGTGTCTGGATTGAGAAAGAGGAGGTAGGTGCCGCGTGCCAGATTGCCCGCCATATTGCCGGCAACGGCGAAACCCAGATTATAGTGCTGGGGGTGAACGCAGAACCGCGGAAAACACGAGGCAATCTCGCCCGCCATTCCGTCCGGCGAACCGTTGTCGACGATTATGACCTCGCACGCGATATCGGCTGTCTCCATGGCCACTGAGTCCAAACAGCGAAATGTTACCTCACGCGCGCCATAGGTGACGATGATGATGGAAAGGTCCAAGCCTTGCGAAGCACCCGCGGCGATGTCTGAGTTACTCACACCGGGCTCATGTCCAGATAGCTGCGCGTTGGCAGCCCGAGCCAATAATCGAATACGCTGCCCAGGTCGAGTGCAACGCCTCCTCTCTCCCTGGCAACCGCGACAAGCCACTTGCCCGGATAGCCGGCGCCGACGAGCACGAGTTTGTGGCGCAGCTGCTCGCCCATCATGTCGACCACTTCGCCGAGCATTTCCGGAAGGGTTCGCCTGTCGGCAATTCGCCTCCTGAGCAGAGGACCGGATACACGGTCGGGAGGAAGAACGATATTGCCGGCAATTTTTGTTCCGAACTGCGTTTGTACCCAATCAGCGAGGCCGGGATGGCATGAAATGAGAACGATTTCTCCCACACCATCAAGAAGCTCTCCATAACAGTCCCGGCGGGCCATATCCTGATGAAGGTGGCATGAAGTGAATGCAGGCGGAGCCAAGCCTCGTGAACGCAGCGTTTCGAACCGCTCCGCGCAATACAGTACAGAGCGAAGCCCTCGACCCGTCAGGCTCAATTCAAGCGCATCGTTTTGCTGAAGATGAAGTTGGCGCACGAATCTCGCGATCGTCGGAACACCGATGCAATCGGCATCCCACATTGCACGCGCGATAAGCGGAGACAAGCGCGCTCGTACGTCTGATTTCAACGGCGTGCCCCACCATATGCGTTCACGATCCATCGCATCCATCAGGGCGAGGGCCGACAGCGCTGGCTCGTAAGGCAGGCAAGCCGCATCTCCGTCCCCGATGCGAACAAACGAGAATGGCTGTCCGGCCGCCAGTTTCCCGCGAACGAGCGACACGAACGCACGGCACTGATCCACCGATATGTCGGTATCGAACAGACAGAGCCGTGCGCTTGATTCCAGCTTGGCTTCGCACAAGGCAGCTCGCCGAAGGAGATCAGCGGGCGCTCCGCAAATCTGCGAGCGCGCAATCATGGACAACAGGCGCCTCCGATAATCGCCCGATTCGCCCGCACCGTGGCGGGGCCGCCGTGGGAAATGGGCGAATATGACGCGACCAAGCCGCACCGCCGCGGTTCTGTAATCCCTTGTTCCCTTCAGACTCGCAAGAAAGCACCGTATACGCTTTCGAACGCCAGCTATATTGCCCGCGCGCTGGTCGAAATGAGCCAAGCCTATTACGAAATTGCAATCGATTGCTCTCGCCGCACGAGACTTGACAAGCAAGTCGAGCCCAGCTTCGGCCTCCGCGACCCTGCCCGACCGCAGTGCTGCGTGGATCTTGTTGCGGGTAAACTCCGGATCCATCGGATATGCTTTTTCGGCGGCGGCCCAAAAGTCGGTATGGTCCGCGTTCCGGTATCGGATACCTGCGAGCCGGCCACGAAGATGGAATGCGCGTCGGCGATTGAAAAAGATCAGGCTGCCGGCGATCGGGTCCGCAAATTTTGAGTCAATTGCGCGTATCGCGACTGCGCGAAGCGCGCGGCGACAAATGATGTGCAGCTGATGGAATATGTGCGTGGTTCGCGTCGCTCCGTATCGCTCGCCGTGCAATCTGTGAACGCTCACCGATTGATCCCGCACGACTGCGCCGATATCCTGGCTTGATAGAGCGTTTCGAGCCCAGGCCCTGCGAGGGTATCTCCCAGATCGATCACGACACACTCCACGTCTAGCCCCGCCCTAAAGTCTTCGCTAAATTTGTCCAAATCTGGTTGCAACCTGATCTGATCCGGAAAGACCGATTGCGGCAATATCATGCAAATTCCTCGGCGAGCAATCGTGCGAGGAGGATAGTGACCATCGTCGGCGCACGGCCGCAATTCATTAAGGCGTTTCCTCTCTCTCGTGCGTTTAGTCTGCACAAGGGGTTCGAAGAGATTCTCGTTCATACCGGCCAGCACTTCACCTGGAACATGTCCGATGTTTTTTTTGCAGAACTCGGCATCGAACCCCCACGCTATTTCCTGAATATTCATGGCGGCAGCCATGGCGCAATGACTGGCCGGATGCTGAGCTCCATTGAAGAAATTCTTCTCGACGAGCAGCCTGCAGCGGCGCTCGTCTACGGCGATACGAACTCAACGCTCGCCGGAGCCTTGGCAGCGGCAAAATGCGGGGTGCCCGTAGTGCATATCGAAGCCGGTTTGCGCTCGTTCAACCGCCGCATGCCGGAGGAAATCAATCGGGTTGTCGTGGATCATCTGAGCTCACTCCTTTTGTGCCCTACGGAAAGGGCGGTAGCGAATCTCGCGCGGGAGGGAATTCTGGACGGCGTGCATCTGGTCGGGGATCTGATGTTTGACGCGGTGAGGATCGCCACGCCGATTGCGGCCCGGAATTCGCATATTCTCGAGCATCTCGGCCTCACTCCCGGGAGCTATGGCATTGCGACGTTTCATCGGCAAGAAAATCTGGACAGCCGTGAACGCTTGACGTCAATCGTCGCCTATCTCAGCAACCAGGCTCGATCTATACCGCTCGTCGTTCCTCTGCATCCGCGCACACAAGAAGCGCTGGAGCGCACCAACCTGAACTTCGAATCCGACGCCATCACGGCGACCGGTCCCCTCGGCTATCTCGACATGTGTCAGCTCACACGTTCAGCAGCCATGGTGCTCACAGATTCGGGAGGCCTTCAGCGCGAAGCGTATTTCCACCGCGTGCCCTCGGTGACGTTGCGGGACGAGACAGAATGGACCGAGACAATCGAATGCGGCTGGAATCGGCTCTGGACGACACCGGAATACCTGCCCAGGCGCGACATTCCCCAGTACGACAATGCGCGGGCCGCCGAAGCCATCCATCACACCCTGGAACGAGAACTGTTCAAATCTCGTGACTCTGAATCGCGAAATCCTCCCACGCGCAATCAGTAGGGCGCATCTCGCACTTTAAGCGCGACGGTGGTCACGCACGTTCGCCAGCAACAGATGTGCAATCATGTAGAGCAGAGATGTAGCAAGAAGTATCATCGCCTCATCGACCAGCCGATCGGGATCGGTTGTATCGGTGGGCATGTTTGGAATGTCGACCGTCACGAGAAACGATTGCTGCTGATTGGCGAGCCCCTGGGCCGACACGAGTGCCTGCTGCGCTGCCGTCAACTCCATTTCTGCGACGGCGCGCTCATAGGGCTGTGCGGTTTCGACCGCCTTGGTCGCAACCGTCAACTGGTCCTTGGCATATTTGAGAGTCGCGTTGCTCATGACGGCAGACATGTTGTTGACAAACTTCTGCGACGCCGAAATTACCGCCTTGCATATTTCACGGGCTTCCCCCGCGTCAAAGTCAAGGACGTTGATCGTAATAAGCAATGTTGTCGAATCCTGAGCGACCGTCACCATCTGCTGGTAGAACGTCAGAAAATCTTCGTCGCTGGCATCTTGGTCAAGCCGCCAGAACGGGCTGTGCTTTGCAGACGCATACAATTTGCGGAGATGAAATTTCGTATCAAGTATTTTGAGAATGTCGGGGGACTGAATATACGCGACCACTGCACCACTCTGGGTCGTGCTGCCCGTACTGCCGAACAGGCTGCTCCCGACCAATGACCCAAGGCTCGCGCTGGAGGACGATGAATTTTGCAGGTCAACGATGGCGGAGGACTGGTACAACGAATCCGTGTAGGCATACAAATACACGAACCCTACCAATCCGACGATCGGCACGACGGTCCAGAAAGTCATATTTTTGGCGAGCCAGTCGAAGAACTGCCTCGCGCCGAACGCCGCCTGGTCGGCCAGGCCGCCGGCCGGCGCCTCGTTCCCGCGCACTGGCCGGTCCGATGTGCGTCTCGGTATCGAAACTGGTGCGTTCAAACTATCAGCCAAATGCATCCAACTCCCAAAATTACGGATCTCCTCAGAGTGCCGCGCCAATCATATCTATGTCGCCTGTCTCGGCTACCCCGCCTTCATCGTCGCTCTCCGGCCCGCCGGCGGCTTCGCTCGAACTCCTCTTTTGTGCGGCCTTCATAAGTTCCTTGAAGTGTACGACGGCCTCGGCGGCATTGGGGAAATAGCTGGCGCGGCCATTTTCCAGAACATAGACTGAATCGCAATGGGCCTCAACTTCGGCCGGTATCTTGGTCGCCACGATGAACCCGCGCTGCTCCTTGAGCCGCTCCACGACCTTCACGGCATGCTCCCTGAAATCCTTATCCGGAGGAATAATCCGCTCATCGAACAGGTACAGGTCGCAGTCGATCCCAACACCCAGAGCGAACGCAAGCCTCGCTGTAACAAAGCGGGGGCATTTTTGCAGTCTGACGTTCAGGAAGTCGGCGATTGCGCCCAACTCGGCGATTCGGCGCGGGAATTCGTTGTCGGTGATCCCGTATATTCGGCCGACGAACCGGATATTGATCGCCACGCTCGACGTCTGTATCAGAAATGTACTCAGCGGAATGGGCCACGACACGCGAGACGTGCGTTCAACAAGGCCATCGTCAACTGGTTCAGTTCCGCATATCATGCGCAGGAGTGTGGATTTTCCACTTTTTTGGGCTCCAAGAATACCGACATGCGCGCCCGATGCGACGCTTATGTCCAGCCCGTCGAACAAGGGGTCTTCAAGTGCGCCGAGAGAGTTCTTTCGGACTGCACGAAGCTCGACGCTCATATTGGCAAACGCCGACGGACATATCGTTCCAGGAGCAGACCTGCACACATGAGGACAACCACACACTCCAAGATGTACGCGGGATTGGCGATGGGCGAAGCGTAGCCGGGAAACCAGTAAACGCGAATCAACTCCTCGACATGCAGCATCGGATTCCAGGCCAAATAAGGCCACATAGATTCCGGAAAGAGCTTGATGCTGATAACCACCCCGGACGTGATCAACGCAAACCGCATGAAGAAGCCGACAAATTTCCCTGCCGGCTCATAAAGACGCGTGAGTACCATCAAGACAAGGCCGAACGAAACTCCAATCAGCCAACAGGAGAGGAACAACAGGATGACCCCGAGCGGAAAATGCGGGAATGAGGACTTTTCGTAAAAACTCGAAACGGTTGCAGCCACCAGAAAAAAAAGTCCATAGGTGCACAAGAGCTGGAGAGTGCTGCCGAGCACAAGATCGAGCGGGGTGACGCCAGGAAGAGACAGCAAGCGCTGGTTTCGTTTGATGGCGGCCGCGGGCGCTGTGTACGCGCTATTAAACAGAAACCATGGGATCAACCCGGTAACCAGGTATGTGATGACGGGCAGACCGGGGACATTGAACGCCCGGATCGCAATTTTCAAGATGAGAAGGCCGATAAAGCTCAACGTGATGTCGAACAATACCCAACCATAGCCATAGGCAAGATTCGCCTGCTGGGATTGAATCTCGCGCAATGCCAGCGCTTTGACAACATCGAATTGGGTTTTGAGTAGTTTCAACACCGCGCGTCGCCCAGGATTCCTTCACCAATCTAGCGTCTACCGTAATCGTCGCCAATTGGAATTCGCCGTTAAATTTGCCCACCCCCCCGGCTGGCTACATGCGGCGCGCGGTGTCAGGCGAGCACGATTCGGTCGCGACCCTCTCGGACATTCCGCGTTGCATTGCGGGTGTCGACCACTAGATCGACCGACTTCACCAGCCCCGCATAGTCAATTGCATCGTGGTCGGTAACAATGAGCGCGGCATCAAAGGTTGCCGCGAAGCGCTGAGGGTCCCATTCAATGCTCCCGCGGCCCGCGAGCCCGGCATGTGCCCGCGTCACCGGAATTTCGGGGATCCATGGATCAAAGTACTCGACAGAAGCTCCACGCGTTTCAAGATCCTGCATGATGACCAATGCCGGACTCTCGCGCAGGTCGTCCACGTTTTTCTTGTAGGCAAGGCCCACCAATAGAATACGGGCTCCGTTGACGCTAACGCGCTTGCGCGACGAGAGCGCGCTTGCAAGCGAGTTGACGACCTGCTGCGGCTCGGCCGCATTGATTTCGCCCGCCAGCTCGATGAAGCGGGTTGGAACCTCATACTCGCGTGCCTTCCACGTCAGGTAGAACGGATCAATCGGAATGCAGTGGCCCCCGAGCCCAGGGCCCGGGTAGAATGGCATGTATCCGAATGGCTTGGTCGAAGCTGCTTCGATCACGTCCCAGATGTTGATTCCCATCTTTTCGTAAATGTGCTTGAGCTCGTTGACGAGCGCAATATTGACGCAACGAAAGATGTTTTCCGTCAACTTCACGGCTTCAGCCGTCGCAGCTGACGGCACGGCAATTACGCGATCGACGATCGCACCGTAATAGCAATTGGCAAGTTCGCGACTTGCTTCGTCATCCGCCCCAACCACTTTTGGAATGTTTGTGGTGCGGTAATTCGGATTTCCTGGATCCTCGCGCTCCGGCGAGAATGCAAGGAATACGTCCCTGCCCACCAACAGCCCGCTTTCCTCGAGAATGGGCTTGACGACTTCTTCGGTCGTCCCGGGATAAGTCGTAGACTCCAGACAAATGAGCTGTCCCGGGCGAAGCGTCGCCGCTAGCGCATGGGAAGTATTCTCCACAAAACTCAGGTCCGGCTCGCGATACCGCGTGAGCGGCGTGGGGACGCAGACCAGAATTACGTCCGGCTGGGCGAGATCCGCCGCATCGCTGGAAGCGTGAAAGCGACCGCTGCGCCGCATGGCCAGAATTTTTTCGTCTGGAATCGTTCGAATGCCCGAAGATCCGGCGTTGAGAGCGGCGACCTTGGCAGAGTCGGTATCGAAGCCGATTACCCTGAAACCTTTTTGGTGTGCGGCAATCGCCAGAGGTTGGCCCACGTAACCCATCCCGACGACGCCCACGACAGCCAAGCGGGACTCGATGCGCCGTTTGAGCACGGAGGGCTCGGCGGTAGATGGGAAGGGTGCGGTCGCCAGGTTCATTCTTATCGCGCTTTCTCAAATTGCCGACCGGGACAGCGTCAATCCCGGCAAAACGCTAGATTCGGTTCAGCCCACGGCACGTCATGGAAATGCACAGAAAGCCCGATAAGACTTCTGATGTTTGAGCTTACTCCTGCACGAGCTCGCCGTTCCGCACACCGTAACGCTCCCTGGTGCGAGGACACACGAGATCCTGGTTCAACCGCTCGCCGCTTTTGCCGACCCAGCCGCGAAATCTGGCGGGGCACCCAACCACGAGCGCAAATGATGGAACGTCTTTCGTCACAACCGCCCCGGCGGCAATCATCGCATACGTTCCGATCGTCGATCCACATAGTATGGTTGCATTCGCGCCGATGGAAGCGCCCAGCCTCACCCGGGTGGGACGAATTTCACTCCTTCGGTCAATGAACGCGCGCGGAATGAGAACGTTTGTAAAGACGGCACTTGGGCCGCAGAAGACGTCGTCTTCCAGCGTCACGCCCTGGTACACGGAAACATTGTTCTGAATCTTGCATCCATTTCCGACGCGGGCGTCGGGCCCGATCATGACGTTCTGGCCAATCACGCAGCGCTCTCCGATAGCACTGCCAGCGAGGATGTGCGAGAAGTGCCAGATACGCGTCCCGTCGCCAATGTGTACGTCCGAGTCAATGATTGCGGTCGGATGCACGAAAATCGCGTCGGCTGACATCGGACCCTCCCGACTGAAGCGGATTATCGACGATCGTGAAGCTTATGCCGGGGCAGCCAGACCGCGGGAGAACCCGTTTCTTTCCGTCGACAAGACCGGTCAGTCAAGCACAACAAGGGCAGGCTCGACGCGGTGCACCATGTGGCCATTGTGTTTTTTTCGCGTTCTCGGGGCGCGGAGACCCCGGGGCGCCATATGGCGCCCCGAGTCGAGCGACCGGGTCGCGGCGTCGAGCACGGATAGCACCCCCAGAGCCTCAGCCGAGTCGGTGCGCGGCGAAACCCCTGTGCTTACAGAGTTCAGGAAGTGGGCGCACTCCTCTCGCAACGGCTCGCGCTGCTCGAGCGGAAACCGTATGGGTTCAGTCTTTACTGTCCAGGGCCTGCCGTCACGAAATACGATATCGTGCTCATAGACGAGAAGCTTGTCCGCCCAATCAGCGCGATCGTCAAAAATGGCTGTCGCCCTCGATCCTACTACCGTCAGCTTTTGTTCCTTGTACGGATTGAGCCAGGACACATGCACGCGGGCAGCAACACCGTTGGCAAACTTCATATGAATGGTCGCCATATCGAGCACGGGCGGCGCAAGGATTGCGCTGCCCTCCGCCCATACGCGCTTCGGCCGTTCGCCCATGATTGCAAGAATCAGAGAGATATCGTGCGGCGCGAAGGACCACATGACATCCTCTTCCGTGCGAAGCCTTCCCGGACTCTGTCTGCGCGCGAAGATGCGGCGTACCTGGCCGAGCTGACCGTCGCGAACGAGCTCGATGAGCTTGAGAACGTGGGGGTGATAGCGCAGCAAATGACCCACCATGAGAACGCGAGATCTCTTTCTGGCAAGCCGCGCGAGATCGTAGCCCTCCGAAACATTGAGGGCCAGCGGCTTTTCTACAAAGACATGCTTTCCCGCCTTGAGAGCATGGCGTACCTGCTCGCAATGGAGCGATGCCGGAGAGGCAAGAGCCAGCGCGTCGCAATCGGGATCATCGAGGAGATCGCCAAAAGACCTCGCGGGTACTCCAAAATCCGACGATATTTTCAGCGCTGCAGACGCATTTGAGTCGCAGACCGCGTGCAAAGCGCCAAGGCGCGAGAGATTTCGCGCAATATTCTTGCCCCAGTGACCGCAACCTATTGCTGCAACCCTGGGTAGAGGCCACTTTCGGTCTGCCCCCCTAAACATGAACCCCCACTTTTATGTGGCCTCGCTCGCGGCTGTTCGGCGACCCTAGCACGCGAAACGTGAACGGTTCAATGAGCCGCTATGGCAAATGCATCACATCCAGGAAAACCCTGGACGAATCGGTACCTATTCGGCGGGCCTGAGAATCTCGAGCTCAAATGCATCAAGATCGGGCTCCACCGATTGTTTGCTCTTCCAGACCAGACCAGACCCATCGCTCCAGAATTCGTTGCGAAACCTCCAATCCAGCTGGGGTGCTTCGCAATCTTCCGCCACATGGTTCGTATCGTGCGGAACGCCAAGTATCACCAGGCGCTCCCCGCCGATCGGCCGGACCGAGCACCTGACCGCGATGCCGAATCGGGATCTCCCGGCAAAATCGTACATGAAGTCTTCCGTGCGCGAAGTCGTACCGGGCGATGGCACTGTCGCACTGCCCTGGAATCCGGTCAGATTGTGTTCGAATCCCGCTGTCTGAACTATCCGGCCCGCACGCGTTGTTATGGCAAGCCGTTGACCGCCAAGCCAGTGAAGGTCATTGCCGGTCTTGTTACCCAGAACAAACATGGATTCATCGCTCGAGCCCAACCTCACCCCCAGTGACGCATAGGGAATTGCTGCCGCGCGCGCGCGCGGAACGCTCTCACTGGTGCCGATGTTCGTGATCTCATGGAACACCAGTGCTCCAACCTTTCCCATATCGGTATCGGAAATGTCGGCGCAGCCGGCGATCGCAAGATTGACTGCCGCTACACAGAACATGCGCGATACGCACCGCGTCATTCGAACACGTGCGGCCATTGGCGTTCCATGTCCCCGTAACTTGAAGGCTGAGTCGCGTCGTAGAGCTCGGCGTCGTTGTCGAGCGGCTGACCGCCGTCGCGTTGAATCGGCCTAAGATCGAATTCGTACTTGGTTGAAGTTCCGAACGGCAGCACCCATTCCATGGGAATTACGATGCGAATGCCCTTGTCGAAGCTTCCTTCGCCAAAGGTACTGAACGGCACATTCGTGATTGTTGCCCAGGCGCCGACGATAATCCCGGTGTCGAACCTCCGGTATAACTCGAGCGTGGCGCCGTAATCTCCTGCCAGATACCGGCCGCCCCTCAGCACCGCGGTTACATTTTCCCAAGGCGTCTCGACGTACAACGAAACATGCCCGGTAACGACATGATAGCTCTGGAGGCCGGACAGGAAGATATCGTGCCCCGCGACGACATGCTCGCTCTCGAGGCTGAACAGATCGTCGAAACTTCTTTGATAGACATCGTAGATATCGGCGCCCAACGACCAACGCTGGCCGAACGGACGGTATAGAACTTCGCCTCCGACACCTGCGAACATGGACTCGATGTAGCCGGCGGTCAGGCGGGCATACACCTCGGCGGCCGGCTTGAAATAATACGACGTGGTCAGGTCGTTGATTCCCGTCGATCCTTTTTGCAGATAAGCGACGATGTCGGTACGTACATGGGGAAGCAGGCTGTTGCTGGGGCGATTGATGCTTCCAAAGTCGTTGTAAACGTCGTAGGTCGCTTCGCCGTCCACCACCCATCCCGGCAGGAGTTCGGTGTGCGAACTGCCCGAGATCCCGACGCCGAAATATACAGGATTATTCGGATCGAAAACATCTTCCTGGACTGACGGAAACACGCTCCAGGAAAAATTGGGGCCACGCGCGCCGTTCTCGAATTTCGTGTCCGGCGGCGCATCCGAAAGGATTGTCGATTCCCACAACTCCGCGGGAGTGGTCATTCCTCGGGCCGCCGCGTCGACTTCGGTGCGTGGCATGGTAACGGTGGTCAGCGGAGCATGTGAGATTGTGGTGGTGACTTCGAAGACTGCGATGTCGGCGGGAGCGGTTCCAGAGAGCGCCCGGAGCGTACGGCTGACGGCCTCGGCGTCCCGCAAGTATTTGTCGTTCTCGATTTCAACTTTCACCACCCCATGCGCGATCGAAATGCCTTGAACGAGCAGCTTCTGCTCTTCGATTGCGCGGCGCATGACGGCGATCGTATCGGCTTGCCACTCGACGCCTGGCTGGGCCTGTGTGCTGTGAGAGGGGACTGCCGCCGCTGACGCAGCGCAAGTTTCGATGGGATTCCAGTCCCTGGCTACCAGAATCACCTGCGGCGCCGGCAAGGATCCCTCCTTCATCAGATCGCGGCACGGCGGCCCCGGAGGCCCGGCCAGATCGACCTGGGCAACCAGCGTATCACCGGAAATCCAGCCGTCGGTCACACGCAAGCCCGCCTTCTGAAAAACATCGACGACACGCCACTCACCTTCATGAAACAGCGAAGGATCTGGCGGCCTGCCGTCCGATGACGCCAGTGCGGTCAGATCAATGTAATGGTTTGGCCACGCGTCACCTGTGCTTGGGGCGTCCGGGCCCATTTCGAGCTTCGTGATCGGTCCGCCGACTCTTTCGGGCCGTGCGACGAAAGGCGGTTGCGGATCGAGTCTCGTCGGCCAGTCGGGTTCGGTCGGGTTCAGCGCGACGGTGGCATCCACGGACAGTTCGCGGCCGCCGATATACGCCACGCCCAGATCCAGATTGCTCCAGAACCGGTATGAAAATCCCGCATTGACGGGAACCGGTGCGTAATTTTTGGGGTGGATGCTGGGATTGCCATGGTACTTGGACTCCTCTGCGTAGTCGTCACTCGAATATTCGAGTTTGAACGTCAAATTGGGCAATGGAGTCTCGTATTCGATTCCTCCGAACATACCGGCATTCGGTCCGCGGAAAAAGTCGTTGAAATTAAATTCGCCGCCCGTGTTTGAGTTGGTGGGGCGAGTATTGAACCCGGAAACAATCAAACCGAGGGGATTGGCGAATGCAGCACGGGAAGCCAGTCTGCCCCAGCCCATGCCTGCGGTGACGTCCACGGGTCCGAAGCGTTTGGAGGCGACGAAATATTCGGCTGAATAAACCCCTGTTCCGATGAAGTCCTGCAGGCCGAACGCGATCTGCGGGGTGTATATGCCCTCTTCGAACAGACGAATTTTGGTGTCGAAGCTGCGGTCGTAAAGCGCTCTCTGGCCTATCGGCGCCAGCGCATAATTGATGGAATAGCGAAAAGTCAGTTCCATCCAAGGAAATGCCTGGAAGGTGAGGGCGATCCGGTCGTCTGGACTCTTCACGTCCGCGTTCAACGCAAGATAGCCGTCGGGCATGAAGCGCGCATTGCGCATCTCCAACAGGCCAATGCCGCCATAGAGCGACGCCGTGGGAAGAATGTTTGCTTCGTATTCATCGCCCTGCGCATTGGCCGCGCGCGAAGCCGGTAGCAATAACGCCCCCAGAACCAACCAGCGCGCCACGCGCTGCACACGCAATCGGGCTTTCACCACGTCACACCGCCCCGCACTAATGTCGACACCTGACGCGGAGCCGCTTTGCCGCGAATCTCCGAGCCCCGCAATGGCAAACGTCAGCATGCAGGATTTTGCACGGCAGGAAAGCCGTGTCCATCGGCGTCTCGTGCTGAACAGGCAAGAGTAGGATTTCCCATGCGCTCAGGGGGACTGGTCTAATGATGCCGTCAATTTGGCGGATTGGTCGCTTGGTTTGCGGCAAGAGTGTTTAACTTGCTTCGGCAACAGCGCTGAGAGTAAAAGCGAGCCTGGGTAGGATGCCGTCAGAGGGGTGCCCCGCGGGCGATGGGGCAGCGATTGCATGCAACACAAGCCTGTTCGAATTCGCGTCGCGCTCATTGCTGCGGCAGCAGCCGCCGGATTCATCTGCTGGACTCTGGTGCAGGTGAGTGCCCAGACGATCAGCAGTTCAACCGTGCAGTCGGTACTTCAAAGCCTGGGCTCAGGCACCTCCACGTCCGGACAGACTGGCGTTCCGGCGCCGCCTTCGCCAATCACGGTGCAACCTGCAGTAACTCCAACCACACAAACCCTGACGCCGGCGACACCCGCATCGCCGGCGCAATTGCCGCCATCCACACTCGAATTGCTCTTCTCGCAGCGTGCAGGACAACCCCTTCAGCAATTCGGATACGACATTTTCGGCGTCGCGTCGTCGGTAGCCGTTACCCAAATCGGCGGCGTGCAGGACAGATACATTCTTGGGCCTGGCGATCAGCTGTCCATCGTCTGCCGCGGCCACGACAACAATTCGTACATCGTTCCCGTCGACCGCGACGGACGCGTGATCGTTCCGAGCTATGAGCCCGTGCAAGCGGCCGGCCGTACGTTCGCGCAGGTGCGCCACGATCTGCAGGCGGTGATTTCCAAGGATGCCTTGTCCACGCAAGCCTACATCACTCTGGCGCAGACGCGGCAGATTTCCGTTCTCGTCAGCGGCGAGGTGAATGCGCCGGGTGTGCGGACGCTGAGCGGCCTCAATACCCCGATCGATGCCATTCTTCTTTCGGGCGGAGTTCGCAAGACCGGAAGTCTGCGCAACATCGTCCTCGTGCGCGGCAGCAAACGTGTTCGGATCGATCTCTATTCGGTTTTGGCCGATGGAAATGTCACAGAGGTCGGCAACCTCACCGACGGCGACCGGATAGAAGTTCCGGCGATTGGTGCAACCGTGGCGGCCTTGGGCATGGTCAATCGGCCCGGGATTTATGAACTGGGCTCGAATTCGCAGGCGATCGATGGCCAGGCGCTGATTCGCCTTGCCGGGGGCAAATTGGCTGGCGCAAATCATCTTTCGAAGCTCGCGCTCCAGGCGACTGGCAGCATGGAGCTCCTGTCGCTTGGTCGCGACGGAGTCGTGCGCAGCGGCGAGATTCTCTCTGTAGATCCGGAAGCGAACGGTTCGTTTGGACGGGTTACCCTGGCCGGCGCGGTGCAACTTCCCGGTACCAGAGCGTTGGGCGAGGTGCAGACTGTGTCGCGGCTTATTCGCCAAGCGAGCGACCTCGCGCCGGGCGCGTACACTCCGCTGGGGATTCTGGTGCGTCGCGATCCTGGAACGAATTTTCGGCACGCGGTGGCGTTTTCACTCACGCGCGTGTTTGGCGGACAGGAAGATCTGAAACTGGGCGAAGGCGACGTCGTGTTCATTCTCTCCAACGATCAGGCGCGATCGCTGGCCACGGCTGGGGCCGCCCAGCTGCAGGCTGCAGCGCAGGCCGCAAGTGTGCCTCCCTCGGTTGTTACGATGGCGCTCTCTGCCAGTGCCGCGCAGGCAACGCAGTCAGCCCCGTCGACTACCGCCGCGCCCGCGCCCGCCGGAGCCCCCACGAACAACGCCGGTGCCATTTACGCTGCCGCGAATGGTGGCAGTGGCGGCACGCAAGGCAGTACCGGTCAAGTTGCGTCAACCTCCGCAGGCGCAGCAGCACCGAGCAGTCCGCCGACAAGCGTCGGTCAGGCTATCGCAACCGGGGTTGGGCAAGCGGTCAGCGGAACGCTGCCTTTCGGCACGAGCGGCCCGGTCGCCGGCATACCTTCCCCTGCCGCTCCGCCATCACCGCCAGCAGGACTCATGACCTCGGCGCCGCTTCCGCCAGTTCCGCCCTATCAGGCCAGCGTCGCTGCGGCGGCCAGCCAACAAACGCCAGCTTCGATCGCGATGTTGCAAGCACAAAATGCGCAAAGCGCGGCTGCGGGCATTCCATTTCAAGGTGGAGGCCTGACGAGACTTCCTGCATTGGGCGTGCCAGCGCCCGACACCGTCCCCAATGATATGGCGCTCGAGCTGGGTCTTACGCCGGCGGCCCTGGTCAGTTTCGCGGCGGATTATCTCGTGTGGGTCGAAGGCGACGTGCATGATCCGGGCACCTATCTTGCCGAAGGCGGTTCTTCGTTGTCGGCAGTCATCGGGGCGGCCGGAGGACTCGTATTACAGGCAGACCTGTCCGCGATTACGGTGACCTCCAGCGACATCGATGCCGGATCGGGCACATCTCATACCGTGCGCAATTCCTACCGCGGCAACAGCATTGCCGATTTCGAGAAGGTGACGCTGCGCCCGCTCGATACTATCATTGTGCGTCCGGTATTCTCGGATCGAGAGACCGGCACGGTCTCGGTCGTGGGGGCGGTAAGATATCCCGGCACGTTCGACATCATGCGCGACGAAAGACTGTCGTCTCTGTTGGGTCGCGCAGGAGGCCTGACAGACGAGGCGTACCCGCTTGGCGCGGTTTTCACGCGTATCAGTGCCCAGCAATCCGAAGCTGAGGGAAATTACCGCGAAGCGGTCGAATTACAGACAGGCGCTCTGACGGCTGCCACGACGCCGAATGTGAATCCGAGCCTCCTGACCTATCTGCAGTCGCTGGAAGGTCAGCTGCTGCACCAGCCGGCGCTCGGTCGCATCACGGTGACTGCCGATCCTACGATCCTCGCCGTGAAACCAGAATTGGACACGCTCCTGCAACCCGGCGATTTCATCTACATCCCCAAACGGCCCTCGACGGTATCGGTAAGCGGTGAAGTGCTGAACCCGGGATCATTTCAGTATCGGCCGGACATGAGTCTGGACGACTACGTCGATCTGGCGGGCGGTTATTCGAAGGTGGCGGAGGACGATGAGACATTCGTCATCTTGCCCGATGGCAGCGCTCGCACGGGCTCATCGAACATCGTCAGCTTTTTTGGGAGCGATCCAATCCCACCGGGCTCGACAATCGTCGTCCCGCCGAATCCGGCGCCCTTCAACACCATGGAGTTCCTCACTCAAGTTTCGCAAATATTCGGTCAGCTGGCTATCGCCGCAGCTGGGCTGTCCGCCGTAAGCCACAGCAACAACTGATCGCCGCTAGGAGGCCGCGACTGCCCCAGCGGCGTGACGAATCTCCGCGAGCATCAGGCCGGCCAGTCGCTCGCGATCGTGCTGGCGTGCGAGGCGCCTGCATCCCGCACGAAAACTTTCGCGCAGCCGCGTGTCTGAGCGCAGGCGCTGTACGGCAGCCGCCAATGCGGCCGGATCTTCGGGTTCCACTACCAGCCCGGCATGATATCCGCGCACAAGATCCGCCGAAATTCCGCTGGCGCTGAGCACGATCGGTTTCTCCATGGCGGCGGCTTCGAAGATTTTGGACGGCAGCGCTCCATCGAATAGAGCTGACTTTCTTAGCGGAACCACTATCGCATCGGCCAAAGCGAGGTAATCGACCGCGGCCTCGGACGGCACCGCGCCAAGAAACGTGACGTTCTTGACCCCGAGCCAGGCGGACAGATCCATCAGGTCCCGCCGCCTGGCCCCTTCGCCGACAAACAGAAAATGAATGTCACTGTTGCGCACGAGATCGGCGGCGCGCACCACCACTTCCAGACCCTGCGCCAAGCCGTGAGTTCCCACATAGGCAACAATAAATTTGTTCTGCAGGCGCAAACGCGCTGCCAGGGCCGCGCTTCCAATTCTGGGCATCAGCCGCTCCAGATCCGCACCATTTGGAACCACCCCAATCTTTTCGGGCTGAACGCCTCGGTCCATCAGCCGCACCCGCATGGGCTCCGTCACGGTGACGATGCGATCGGCTCCCTCATAGAGCGCCTTTTCGACATGCCGAAGCATCCGCATGGCGAAACCTTCCTTCATGACCCCGACCGCTGCAATCGATTCGGGCCATAAGTCGCGCACTTCAAAAACCCATGGGCATTTTTTTGCGCGGCCGAGGAGATGCCCGGCTACTGCAGTGAGCAACTGGGGCGACGTTGCCACAATTATGTCTGGCTTCTGCAGCAGCCCCGCAAGAAACCCGGAAATCGCGAAACTCGCAAAGTCCAGCGCCCGCAAAGCAACCCCCCGGTTCGGCGCGAGAAAGCTCCACACGCGGATGACGCTGATGCCATCCAGAGTCTCGCGCATGTAAATCCGATTGCTATAAGGCGGCTGCGGCTTGCCCAGCGGAAAATTCGGCACGGTCGTGATGACCGTGACGTTCACGCCCTGTTTCGCCCATCGGCGGCAATGCTCGTATGATCGACGCGCCGAGGCATTCTGCTCGGGGACGAAATTGTCAGTGAGAAACAGAACTTCCATCAGCGCTGATTCGACGGGATCGACAAGCCCGCATGATAAGATGAAATCGCGAAGATTGCACCGCAAACCGGCAAATGGTTAATCTGTTCTGTGAACGGATGATCGGTGGCTGTGGTCGGTACTTTGCGTTGCCGGTTTCAACGGGAAAGGACGCTCGACACCGCCGCCGCGCCCAAATATTGGAATCATCGCTGCGTATCCGCGACAATTTCGACAAATTTCCCCGCTGTCGATTTGCTAAGAGCATCCTCGAAAATGGCACCTTGGCCGGATTTGGCAGGTGTCTGAATTTCTGTTCGACGGAACCGGGATCGGCCACCGATCGATTTGGCGATAAATAAAGCAAGCCATGAGCGCACCGCACGCAGACCATCCGTTTGTCCACACGGTGGGCAGGGGCCGGGATTCCACGATTCACGCACCCCGCCGTGGCATCGCGCGAATTCCGGGCGGGCCTCGGACGCTCTGGATCGTTGGCGGGCTGATCCTCGTCTTTCTGTTCATCTGGGCGACGTGGCCGGGCGGCCACTCGCGAACCACATCGGGCAAATACGACGCGAACGGACCGATTCCCGTGGCGGTTGCGCAGGCCCGCCTGGGAGACGTGCGGGTGACGTTGAACGCGCTTGGAGCGGTGACGCCGCTTGCGACGGTGACGGTGAAACCGCAGGTCAGTGGCATTCTGCAGAAAATCGACTTCCGGGAAGGACAGCTGGTTCGCGCCGGAACTGTCCTCGCCGAGATCGATCCCCGGCCCTTCCGGGCGGCTCTCGATCAGGCGAAAGGCGCTCTCGCACGCGACGCTGCGCAGTACGCCAACGCCAAGATCGACCTCAAGCGCTATCAAACGCTGTGGGCACAGCAAGCGATTTCGCAGCAGATCCTGGCGACGCAGGAGGCGACCGTAAACACCGACGCCGGCACGATCGTAGCCGACAAGGCCGCTGTCGAAGCGGCGGCGCTCAACCTCGACTATTGCACGATCAGATCGCCTGTCGCGGGCCGGGTCGGGTTGCGGCAGGTCGATGTGGGCAATTACGTTCAGGTTGGCGTCACGACCGAAATTGTGGTCGTCACCGAACTGCAACCGATCTCCGTTCTGTTCACGCTGCCGGAGGACAATCTCTCCCAACTGATGCAACGCGTGCGCGCGGGTGCGGCGCTGCCGGCGGACGCCTATGACCGGTCGCAGACCACGAAGCTGGCGAGTGGCACGCTTTCGACCGTCGACAATGAAATCGACCCGACAACCGGCACGGTCAAGATTCGCGCCCTGTTCGACAATTCCGACAACGCGCTGTTCCCCAGCCAATTCGTCAACGTGCGTCTGCTGGTGAACACTCTGCATGCGCAGACAACGGTGCCGAGCCCGGCGATCCAACACGGAGCATCGGGCGACTTTGTGTTCGTGGTCCGTCGCGGCCAAACCGTCAACATGCGCGCGGTGACGCTGGGACCTGCCGATGGCGACAATGCGGACGTCGTGAAGGGGGTCATACCGGGAGAGGAGGTCGTCGTCGACGGCGCCGACCGATTACGCGACGGCGCGCGGGTTACTATTCCCGGACCCAATGCGCGCGCGGCTGGCGCCAATGCGCACGGTCATGCGGGACACCGGCATCATCACGGGAACAGCGGAGGGGATGGGGGAGGCCCGTGATCGCGGTCGGCCGATGAACCCTTCCCGCCCCTTCATCCTTCGACCGGTCGCGACATCGCTCCTGATGGTCGCGATCATGATCGTCGGCCTCGCGGGTTTCGGCTATCTGCCGCTTTCCGCCCTTCCGGAAGTCGATTATCCGACGATCCAGGTCCAGACGTTTCTGCCCGGCGCCAGCCCCGAGGTCATGACGACAACGGTGACCGCGCCTCTGGAACGCCAGTTCGGGGAAACGCCCGGGCTCAACCAGATGACGTCGGCAAGTTCCGGCGGCGCCTCAGTGATCACGCTGCAATTCGATCTCAGTCTCGGTCTCGACGTGGCGGAGCAGGAAGTGCAGGCGGCGATCAACGCCGCGAGCAACCTTCTGCCGCAAAACTTGCCCGCGCCTCCCGTCTACGCAAAGGTCAATCCGGCCGACGCTCCGATCCTGACGCTCGCGGTCATGTCGAATGCGATGCCGCTCACCGGCGTCGAAGATCTTGCCGATACGCGCATCGCGCAGAAGATCTCTCAGCTGCCGGGCGTTGGGTTGGTCAGCATCAACGGCGGACAGCGGCCCGCGGTGCGCATCCAGGCCAATCTGCGGGCACTCTCCGCCTACGGCCTCAACATAGACGATCTGCGCACGACGATCGCCAACGCAAATTCGAACGCCCCGAAAGGCAATTTCGACGGCCCTTCGCGGGCATATACGATCAACGACAACGATCAAATCCAGTCGCCGGGCGATTACAGGAACATCGTGGTTGCATACAGGAATGGCGCGCCCGTTCTCCTCGCCGACGTCGCGACGGTCGTGGAAAGCGCGGAGAACAACCAGCTTTCGAGCTGGAACAACACAATTCCCGCGATCCTTCTCAACGTCCAGCGCCAGCCCGGCGCGAACGTGATCTCTGTCGCCGACCGCATCAAATCGCTGCTGCCACGGATCGAGGCGGGATTGCCGCGATCCGTGAGCGTCTCGGTGCTGACGGACCGCACCAACACGATTCGCGCCTCGGTCTCCGACGTTGAGCTTGAGCTTGCGTTTGCGGTCGTGCTCGTCGTCCTCGTCATCTTCGTGTTCCTCCTCAACGTCCCCGCGACAATGATCCCGAGTCTCTCAGTGCCACTCTCGCTCGTCGGCACTTTTGCGGCCATGTATCTCTTGGGATTCAGCCTGAACAATCTCTCCCTTATGGCGCTGACGATCGCGGCCGGCTTCGTTGTGGACGACGCCATCGTAATGATCGAGAACATCAGCCGGTACCTTGAAATGGGCGAGACGCCGCTGCAGGCAGCGCTGAAGGGCGCCGGCGAGATCGGCTTCACCATTGTTTCGCTGACGATTTCGCTGATCGCCGTGCTGATTCCGCTCCTCTTCATGAGCGACGTGGTGGGCCGTCTGTTCCGGGAATTCGCCATAACGCTGGCGATCACGATCCTGATTTCCGCCGTCGTCTCTCTCACGCTCGTGCCGATGCTTTGCGCGAAGATTCTCCGGCATCGCAGCCGAAGCGCCGGAAGCGGATTCATCGGGCGGTCGCGCGCCTGGTTCGACCGCATCATCGCCGAGTATGGCCGCCTGCTCGACTGGGTTCTCGATCACCAGCCTTTGACGCTCCTCGTCGCCGTGGCAACACTGGTGCTCACCATTCTCCTCTACGCGGTGATTCCCAAAGGGTTTTTTCCGCTTCAGGACACGGGGCTTGTCCAGGGCATTACCCGGGCCGGGCCGACCGTATCGTTTGCCGCCATGGCGCAACGCCAGGAAGCTCTCGCCCGCGAACTGTTGAAGGACCGCGACGTCGAAAGCCTCTCGTCGTTCATCGGCATCGACGGCACGAACAACACGCTCAACAGCGGCCGGGTGCTGATCAACCTGGTGCCCCGGGACGACCGCTCGGCGAGCCTGAGCGACGTCATGGGTGAACTGTCGCTCGCGGCGCGCAATGTGTCCGGAATATCGCTTTATCTGCAGCCGGTCCAGGATTTGACTGTCGATTCCACCGTCAGCCGCGCGCAATACCAGATGGTTCTTGAATCGGCCACAACCCCGCCGCTCGATGCGTGGGTGCCGCGCCTGATTTCTGCTCTATCTACATCGCCGGGACTCGCAAATGTCTCGACGAACTATCTCGACAAGGGTCTCTCGGCAGACATCGTCGTGGACCGCGACACGGCCGCGCGATTCGGGATCACAGCTGCAACCATCGACAACGCTCTCTACGATGCATTCGGCCAGCGGATCATCTCTACGATCTTTACCCAGTCCAACGAATACCGCGTCATCCTGGAAGCGAGCCCGGACCTTCAGCGCTCGATTGAATCCCTTTCGTCCGTCTACCTGCCATCTGCGGCGGGAGGACAGGTGCCGCTCGACGCGATCGCAAAAATTGTGCAACAACCCGTGCCTCTTGAGCGCGATCATCTCGGCCAGTTTCCTGCAGCCCTGATTTCTTTCGACACGGCACCGGGCCATTCGCTGGGCGCGGCGGTCAATGCCATCACCAATGCCGAACAGTCCATCCACATGCCGGGCGGCATCACCACCACCTTCCAGGGCGCAGCGCTGGCATTCCGCAATTCGCTGGGGAGCGAGCTCCTTCTGATTCTCGCCGCGATCGTCACGGTCTACATCGTGCTTGGCGTGCTATATGAAAGCTACATTCATCCGGTCACTATTCTTTCGACCCTGCCATCTGCGGGCGTCGGCGCGCTGCTCGCGCTGATGATCGCGGGAGACGAACTCAACATCGTATCGATCATCGGCATCATCCTCCTGATCGGCATCGTCAAGAAAAACGCGATCATGATGATCGATTTCGCGCTCGAGGCAGAACGCCGCGAAGGCAAGTCTCCACGAGACGCGATCCGTCAGGCGAGTCTCCTGCGCTTTCGTCCGATCCTGATGACTACCGTCGCGGCATTGTTTGCGGCGCTGCCCCTCATGCTGGGCGGCGGCACCGGCTCGGAACTACGCCAGCCATTGGGCGTGGCAATCGTGGGAGGGCTTCTGGTCAGCCAGGTGCTTACGCTGTTCACGACGCCAGTGATCTATCTGTATTTCGACCGGCTCGCACGCAGGTTCAACATCGGTCCCGGGCCCACGATGCCGGAAGCCGAGCCGCTCGTACCGTGAACGTTTCCACGCCCTTTATCGCGAGGCCGGTGGCAACGATGCTACTCACGCTGGGCCTCGCGCTCGCGGGCGGCGTCGCATTCTTCCTGCTGCCCGTTTCTCCGCTACCCAACGTCGACATTCCAACGATTTTCGTCACGGCGCAGATGCCGGGCGCGAGCCCGGCGACCATGGCGACGACCGTCGCGACCCCCCTTGAACGCCATCTCGGCACGATTGCCGATGTGTCGGAAATGACCTCCTCCAGCTCCGTGGGTTCATCGAGAATTGCGCTGCAATTCGGGATCGACCGCGACATCGACGGCGCGGCGCGGGACGTGGAGGCGGCGATCAACGCCGCCCGCGTGGACCTTCCCGCATCGCTCAAGAGCAACCCGACCTACCGCAAGATCAATCCCGCCGACGCGCCCATCCTCATTCTCGCACTCACGTCGGAAACGCTTTCGACAGGCCAGATCTACGATTCGGCGTCCACGATCCTGCAGCAGAAGCTGAGTCAGGTTGAGGGTATCGGACAGGTGCAGATCGGGGGCAGTTCGCTTCCCGCAGTCCGTATCGATCTCAATCCACGCGTACTCTTCAAATACGGCATCGGACTCGAGGATATTCGCGCGGCACTCTCCGCAGCCAACGCCAATGCGCCCAAAGGCTCGGTCGCACACGGAACTCTGAAATATCAGATCTACACCAACGACCAGTCCGCCAACGCCGGCCAGTACCGCCCGCTGGTGATCGCATACCGCAACGGCGCTGCCGTCAGGCTCGAGGACGTGGCGCACGTCTATGATGGCGTCGAAGACGTTCGCAATATCGGGTTGACGAACGGAAAGCCGGCGGTTCTCGTCATCCTTTACCGGCAGCCCGGCGCGAACATGATTGACACGGTCGATCGCGTCCGCGCCGCGTTGCCCGATCTCAGGGCAGCACTTCCGTCCGCGATTCAGCTCATCGTCGCCAACGACCGCACGACTTCGATCCGCACCTCGCTCAGGGACGTCGAGCGCACGATGATGCTTTCGATCGCGCTGGTGATCCTGGTCGTGTTCCTTTTCCTCAGGAACGGCCGCGCGGCACTGATCCCGAGCGTTGCGGTTCCGCTTTCCCTGATCGGTACGTTTGGCGTCATGTACCTGTTGAATTTCTCGCTCGACAACCTTTCGCTCATGGCGCTTACCGTCGCCACGGGCTTCGTCGTCGACGACGCCATCGTCGTACTCGAAAACATCTCGCGCCACATCGAATCGGGCATTCCGCGCAGGGAGGCGATTCGGAAAGGCGCCCGCGAGGTGGGCTTTACCGTGCTCTCGATGAGCCTGTCCCTGATTGCGGTGTTCCTGCCCATTCTGCTCATGGGTGGCGTGGTCGGACGGTTCTTCTTCGAGTTCGCGATGACGCTTTCAATATCGATCCTAATCTCGCTTGTCATTTCGCTCACCACCACTCCCATGCTGTGCCGTTACCTGCCCCGCCATGACGAAGCCGAGCGGCGGCAGGGGCGCATGCTTTGGCTCGCGGAGCGTATCTTCGAAGCGATGCGCCGCACCTACGACCGGTCACTCGGATGGGCGCTCAGAAATCCCGGCACGATCATGCTGGTGCTGGCGGTTACGATCGGCCTGAATTTCTATCTGTTCTGGATCGTGCCCAAGGGTTTCCTGCCCACAGAGGACACGGGCGAGATGTTCGGTCGCATCGTCGCCGATCAGAGCATCTCATTTCAGCTCATGGAGAAGAAATTCTCGCGCTTCGTTTCGACGATTGCGAGGGATCCAGCCGTGCAGAACGTGACCGGGTTCACCGGCGGCGGCGGCGGAGGTGGTCCGGGCGGAAGCCAAATCAACTCGGGCAGCGTCTTCGTGCAATTGAAGCCGGCGAGCGAGCGCGGAGTCACCACGGATCAGGCCATCCTCCGGCTGACACGCGAATTCAAAAACTTCGCCGGAGCGCAATTGCGGTTGCAGAATGCGGGAAATTTCCGCGTCGGCGCGCGCCAGGGGCAAGGCGAATACCAGTACACGCTCCAGGCGGACACGCTGGACGAATTGAACGAGTGGCTGCCGAAAATCACCGCCGCACTTCAGAGCGTACCCGAACTTTCGGGCGTCAATTCCGACCAGGACATCGGGGCGCTCGAAGCGGAGCTGGTCGTCGACCGGGCGACCGCGGCGAGGCTCGGCCTCACCGCGTCTCAGATCGACAGCACGCTCTACGACGCGTTCGGCCAGCGCCAGGTATCCACCATCTACAACGATCTGAATCAGTATCACGTGGTGATGGGCGTGGCGCCGGAGTTCTGGCAAAGCCCCACCACGCTCGACGATATCTATGTGAGTACTTCAGGCGGCAACGCGAGCGGGACGCAGGCAACCGGCGCCGTCGCGGGTACGGCAGTCATCGGCAACTCGGCGGCGCCCACAGCCGCCCAGATCGCGGCCGACGTCGTGCGCAATCAATCGATGAATGCACTGGCAAACAGCGGGCGCGGAAGTGCATCGACCGGCGCCGCCGTCAGCACGACACAGGAAACGATGGTGCCGCTGGCGGCATTCAGCCATTTCGGACGGGGCAATACGCCGTTGTCCGTGAATCATCAGGGGCCCTTTGTCGCGACGACATTTTCCTTCAACCTTCCCGACCGCGGGTCGCTGCAGAGCGCGGTCGCTGCGATCGAGCGCACGATGCTCGATCTGCACGTGCCTGCCTCGATTCATGGCGGCTTTGCGGGAAATGCGCAGGTCTACCAGAACTCGATGAGCGACGAGCCGCTTCTCATTCTCGCGGCTGTCATTGCCGTCTATATCGTTCTTGGAATTCTCTACGAGAGTTACGTTCATCCGCTGACGATTCTTTCCACGCTGCCCTCGGCTGGCGTCGGCGCACTGCTCGCACTCTTGGTCACGGGCACGGAATTCACGCTGCTTGCGCTGATCGGCGTGCTTCTGCTGATCGGCATTGTCAAGAAGAACGCGATCATGATGATCGACTTCGCGCTCGATGCCGAACGGAACGAGGGGCTGTCGTCGCGCGACGCGATCCACAAGGCCTGCCTGATGCGTTTCCGGCCCATCATGATGACGACATTCGCTGCCATATTGGGATCATTGCCCCTCGCGCTTGGCCTGGGGTCGGGCTTCAGCCAGTCGCTCGGCATATCGATCGTGGGCGGATTGATGGTGAGCCAGCTTCTCACCCTTTTCACCACGCCGGTGGTGTATCTGTATCTCGACGGATTCCGGCTGCGTTGCCGCAGACTCTGGCAGCGCTGGTACCCCGCTCCGCTCGGCATTTCCGATCGAGGGCCCGGCGTGGCCTGAACATCCCTGATCCGCCCACCTGCGTCGGGACGCAGGATCTGCGCCCTTACCGCAGCGAAGCCGAGACAAGCGCGAAAGCGTTCGTTAGCGAACGCGTCAGGATTAATTTGTAAATGATCTTTTCATAATGAAGTGTCAAACCATAACGCGGAGTTGGGTTTCGCGCAGGAGCAGAGAATATGGCGTGGGCTGAAAAAGCGATGCTCTGTCTGTGTATCGTGTTGGGAAGTAGCGCGATGGCACGTGCTTCAGCGACAGGATCATTGGCGCCCCACGGTACGGAAGAATTGCCAGGCATCCAGCAACGGCAGCAGCAATGGATTGCGGACCCCCGTACGCGATGTCAGGCGCTCGACATGAATTTCAATTCCGGCGACAGCATAGCGTGGCCGGGATATTGCCCTGGTGGACTTGTGACGGGCACAGGAACATTGACGTTCCTGAGACACGGCCAGGTCATCGAGACCGTCACAAGCACTTTTACCGGCGGCGTTCTTCAGCCCGGCCACGTGTTGGCGGTTTGGGCGGATGGCTCGAAATATGACGGCGACCAGTCCAACGGGTTGTTCGACGGCGAAGGAATGTTCTCCTCCGCAAGCGGCGACAAGCTCGAAGGAAAGTGGACGGGCGGAGAGCTGGACGGCGTACCGCAAACCCAGGCTGCCCAGCCAGCAACAGGCGGCCCGCCAAGTGAAGGCGCGCCGCCCGTGGTCTTGTCTGGTGGGGTGCCGGCCGGGACGGCCACCACCGAGAAGCCCTCGCACGCACCTGGCCAGACCGATGTCCAGCCAGCAATCGTTGGCGAGAACTCATCGCCGCCGACCCATGTCGCTTCCGCCGCGCCGTCGTTCCCGCCAAAGGCCGACAACACGGCCGCGCAATCGCAGGCTGGCTTGCTGCCTCTGCGCCCGCTCCTTGGAAAGACGCTGGTCTCCGTGGATGGATCGACCTTCGATCTCAGAGAAACGGAAGGCGGCCTGACACGCGTGGTGACTTCGCCGAACGGAACTTCGCTCGAAATCACTTTCGCCCTCATGAACGACCGCATCGGCACGGTCTCGAACGATTCCACCGCAATCGGTCTGTTCAGGGCGAGCAGCAGCGAGGTCGAAATCGACTACACAGACGGACAGACCGAGACTCTAAAGCCGACCTCCGAAGGCGGGATGATGATGGCAGCGCAGGCTGCCGACGGAACCATGACGTGCCGGGCCTGGTACCCCCAGGGACACGTGTTCACCAAGGATGAGCGCGAAGCGGCCGTTTTGGAATATGCGACCCGACTTGGCGTGGCCCCTCCGCCGCCGCAAAAAAAGCTGCACGGAACAGCGCACCCGTCCACCCCGGGATGTGGCGGCGCCCGGCCCGGCGGCGTCGCCGCTTCAGGCCTGACCGCAGTGCATTCGTCCCTGTTGGCGGACGCGGCAGCCTCCTTGCCGGATGAAGAAACTGATGATCTGCAGACGGTGCCCGTCAGAGCTTCGTTCGTGCACACCATTGATACCCGCTTCGATTCCGAAGCACACCCGGCGCGTGTCCAGCAGGCCAATTTCTCGATCGATGCGGTGTCGGCGCCAGCGCAACCGCTCGCGCCTCCGTCAGCGCAGGCGCAAGGTTCGGCGGGCCAATCCGACTGTCTGCAAGTTACCAGCAACGGGCAGTATTGGGGATTTCAAAATCGCTGCACCAGCCCGTTGCAGTTTGCCTATTGCGAGATGAGCGATGTCAATCCTCTTACCTCCTGCCATCTCACCAGCGTGTCCGGGAGCGTAGCCGCAAGCGGGTTTAGTGCATTGGTCGGCGACCGCAGCCTGCCGGAGCGGGACGTAAAACATGATTTCAGGTGGCTGGCCTGTGAAGGCGGAGCTGGCGAAGTCGTTCCCCATCTCGATCATTTCGACCCGCCCGCGGGCAGATGCCTGCGCGTGATATCCGCGGTCAACTGAAGCGCGCTGTTCGCTAGGGCCCGGGAGCGCTCTAGCCTGACGTCGGCAGAGTGGAGAACTTGGCGGCACTTTCCGCCGGAGTTTCCTGTTCGGCATGCACTGTGCCCGTTTCAAGACGCAACGAAGTGACACCGGCGGCGAACTGCAGTCGGGCGTTGACCACCTGTGTCTGAATCTGGGTCAATTGGTCTCTCGCTGCGAGCAGATCGCTGCGATCGGTCACGCCGTACCTTGCGCGCTTTACGGCGTCCGAGACGACTTTTTCGGTCTTCTGCTCTGCATCGCTCGCCGCCTTCCACTCGGCGAGAGCGGAACGAATGTTGCGCACCGCATCTCCGATGTTCACCTTTACCTGGCTTTCAAGCTGGTGCAGCGCGATCTGTGCCTGTCTTTGACTCGAAAGGGCCACCGCGTCTTTTCCTTCGGCTGCGTTGTTCTCGAGAGCTTGCGAATAGACCACGATCGCGCGCGTAGGATCGATCTGAAGGCTCAGCGTTGGCGAGGTGCCGTTCTCGGTGCCCTCGCGTGCCGCGAGTGCCGCGGCGATGTATTCGCGCGCAGCTTTCAGATCCGACCGGTTGTCGAGAGCCATGTCGGCCAGCGCGGCCTCGTTCAGGCCGGCGACGGCAGAATCAACGCCCGCCGGGCTCGGCATCTCGCCGGCGGGCTCCGGCGCCGTTCCGATCGCTTCCCCGGTCGTCGCAAGCGCCAGATCGCGGTGGCAGGATCGTGCTGCGTCCTGGTTCTGATCAAGAGTAATCGTGCGCGTGACGTTTCCGGCGACGCTTCGCTGCGCAACCGTGGGCTCCAGCAGCCCGCGTTCGACCTGCCTCTTCAACGTCGAGTAATATTCGTCGCCGTCGCGCACCGATTGCGCCGAGATTTGCGCAATCTTATCGGCGGCGAGACATCGCCAGTAGGTCTGGACCATGTCGTGCACGGTGTGGGTGATTGCAAAATCCCGATCAAAGCGTGTGCCGGTGAGCGTGGCCTTGGCTGAAAGCTCTGCGGCATCCGCCGCTTCTTCGCCAAGCCCCTGCAGGAGCGGTATCCGAAGACCAAGGCTCGGACGCAGCACCGTCAGACCAAAAGTCTGCGCGGTGGTTGCGCCACTCGTGCTCGGATACGCGGTAACGCCAGGCGCGACCTGGATGCCGTTGCGAAATTCGCGGCCAATACTCGCCGAATAGTAAAAGGCGTTGAGAATATCGGTGTTGTTGGTCAGCACCGCTTTTCCGGGCACCACGCCAGACAGCGCCCGGGGCACATAGAGTTCCTGCCAGCCGCCCTGCGTCTGCGCCGTCCAATCGAAGGCGCCTGCCGCCTGCTTCACATTGGCCGACGCGGTCTTCACCTTCTCGTCCTGCAGACGGATCGCATCATTGTCGGTTCTGAGAACGCCACGGATGGAATCCGTCAGACTGACGGTCGCCGTATTGTCCGCAGATGAAGAGGTTGAAACAACGATCGCGAGAAATGTCACGAGCGCAAGATTCGGCATCGCGAAACACCGGCCCGGCGGTCGAAGAGCTTCGTTCATCGAACCCCTCATCGCGACGCGGTGATGCGACCGTCGACCATGGTCAATATCCGGTTCGCGGCCGAGAAGATGCGGCGGTCATGCGTGACCATGAGGACCGAGGTCCCCGCCGTTCCAACAAGCTGCCTGAACAGTTCGATCACAAGCGCCGCCGTGTCCGCATCGAGAGCCGCTGTGGGTTCGTCGGCAATGATGATAGGCGGCTCGTTGATGAGCGCACGCGCGATGGCGACGCGCTGCTTCTGGCCGGTGGACATCTGGCGGGGCCTGGAGTCGATCTGCGGCTCCATGGAGAGTTTCGACAGAAGCGTTACGGCCCGCGTGCGCGCTTCGCTTCGCGACTGACGCCGCCCGGCGAGCGTCATCGCAAGCGACAACGTCTGGAAGGCCGTCAGAGCGTCGAACAGATTGTGATCCTGGAAGATGAACCCGATCTTGCGGCGGATCTCCCGCTGACCTTCCGCCTTAAGGCCTGCAAGTTCCGTATCGAGCACGCTGATGCTTCCCGACTGCAGCGAGCGAAGGGCGCCGATAAGTGTCATCAGTGTGGTCTTGCCGGCGCCGGACGGTCCGGTGAGGATCACGAACTCGCCACGATCGAGAACGAAATCGATATCGAAGAGCACCTGCTTGCGCGCCGAACCCGCGTCGAAGGCAAAATTCACCTGGCGCGCAATCACCGCAGGTGCAGATCCGAGTGTTGACCGCGACGGATGTCTGAGCGGCTCGTTCATCGCGCTATCAATACAATGCAGCCGGATCCGCCACGGCCACCCGCCTGATGGCGATCAGCCCTGCGACCATGCACATTGCAAAGGTGAGGCTGCAGACGATGAAACCCGACGGACCTGTAATCCGTATGGGGAGCATCGATTGCGAGGCGATATACCAGTCGGCGAGCCAGGACACGATCATGCCGGTCACAAATCCCGTCAACGACAGAACGACGGCCTGTTCGAGAATCACACCTCGAAGAAACCGGTTGGAAAAACCCATGGCCTTGAGCGTGGCAAATTGGGGAAGTCGGTCGCTGATCTCATTGTATAGCACCTGATAGCAGTTGATCGTGCCGATGACCAAGCCTGCCAGCATGCCAACCAGGAACAGGATGCCGACTGGCGCCGAGCGTAGCGTGTACACGCTTTCGCGTCTCGCGGTTTCGGCTGGCGTGAGCACGGATACGTCGGGCGGCAAAGCCGCGAGAATGGCTCTCCGCGCTTCCTCGACGGGCACGCCGGGCTTGAGATGGATCACGCCCATGATCGGCTTTGCATCCGGCGAGCGCGCAAGCCAGTCGCCCTTGCTGATGAGGATGTTCCCGTCATTGACGATATCCACACCGATTTTGACATATCCGCCGACACGCGCAGGTACGGTGTCGAGCTTGATGTCATCACCTGCCTGAAATTTGCCGAAAATCGGGCGGGAGAGACGGTCGTAGAGGAAACCATGCGAAACCTTCAGCGCGTGCGTGACGCTCGCCGGATCGTCGAGCCTGAACGGAATGTCATCCGGGGGGAAGGCATAGAGGATGATGCGGCGAACCCGCTTGTCATCGGGATCTTGCATGCCAACGTGATCTTCATAGACGGGCGTCACCCGCGCCACTCCGGGCACAGCCGCCGCCTGATCGATTCTCACCGGATAGAGCTTGTCCCAACGATGCAGATTGATCCGGGCAATGTTCATGACCAGAAGATCGCCGCGGACCAGATTGGCGATGAGCGCCTGTGCGTCGAGCATGCCGAGCAGCAATCCAAGTTCGACAAAGATAACGACCACGCCCATGGCGACGCTGGCGGAGGCAATGAGCAGCCTCAGCCGGTTGTAGACCAGAAGACGCAGGCCGAGGCCGAATTGCGGCGGCATCAGTAGAGCGCCGCCGGATCTGCGCGATGCACGCGGCCCACGACCACGGCGGCCGCGCCAAGCGCGGCCGCAAGCGTGATCGCCAGCATCTTCCCGAAAACGACTGCGCCCAACGCGGCTTCCAGATGCGTGCGGTCCTGAATGAACCACAGCACGAGCGCGCCTACGAACAAAGCGGGCAGCAGACCGCCCAAACCAAGAAGCACGGCCTGCGCAACGCCGATGCCATATACGAAAGCGGGCGCCGAGCCCATTGCCTTCAGCACGGCATACTCCTTCATCCTATTGGAAACCTCCGTCGAAAGAACCTGCACGATGATCACGCCTCCGACGAGGCAGGCGATCAGCATGCTGATATAGATCATGATGCCAACCGGCCTCACGGTGAGAAAATAGTCGCGCTCCTGCTGAAGAAGCTCGTCGCGCGTAAAGACCAGCGTGTGCTCCGGCACAATCGCCTTCAGATCCGCCTTTGCCTTTCCCGGATCGACGCCTGGACGCAGCTGGAAAAGTCCGATGCTCACCTTGCTGGAGTCCCGTCCGGCGAGGCGGGGAAAATCGGTGTTGCGCACGATGGCGCTCCCTTCCCCATAGAAGAAAAGCCCAAGCCGGAAATGACCGGCAATCGAGACCTGCTCGTCGCCGATCTTGGCCGTGGTGCCCGTCGCGAGCGGACCGATGTCGGGCTCCGAATAGGAGTCCATCAGCAGGGAATGCGAGGAGACCAGCGACTTCATGCCGCTCCGGATGATGGGATCGCGCACGAAGGTTCCCGGATCGTCGAGACCGATCAGGTAGAGATAGGCGAGCTTCTTCGACGGCCATTGCATCCAGTGCACGACGTCCACGTTCAGCCCGAACGCCCGCGGGATTTCACCCGTCGCCCGCGCCTGGTCGAGCACCACACGGTCGATGGTCTCGAAGTTGAGCAGAAATTGGTAGGTATCCGGCACGGCCGCGAGATCGAAATTGAAATCGTCGTAGAGCTGGGTGACCTTGGCGCGCGCGGCATCGAGCACCGAAATCTGCATCGTCAGCAGGAACAGCGCGACCGCGACGCCGGACAGGGCGGCGAGCAGACGCAGGCGGTGTTGCAGCAGATTCGAGCCGGCGACCGCGAAGCAGGCGACTCCGGGAACGGCGCTCGAAAGCGAGAACACCGCCCTGCCCGCTTCAAGCAGCCTTTTGGCGGCGCCACGCACTAGCGGGCGATCTCCACTTCCACTTCCATGTCGACGACCTTGCTGGCGACGCGGGGATCGTCGAGCTTGATTCGGACGTCACCGAGCTGAGCTTTGGTATCGACGAGCCGACCAACATTATCGACGGTCCCCTTCAGCGGTTTTTGGAAAGCGCTGCTCTTGATCGTCGCGCGCATGCCAGGCCGGAGCTTCAGCAGATCGCCCTGAAACGCCTGGCAGACGACATACATGGTGCGGATGTCGCCCATCTCGATCGCCGGACCGCCGGTCAGCGTTTCGCCCACGTGCTGGTCGATGCGCAGAATTGTGCCGTTGCTGGGAGCGGCGACACGATATTGGGCGAGCTTTTGCTGCTCGATCTCGAGGCGTTTCGTGGCGCTCAGGATGCTGGCAGCATTGTCGGCGCGAATTTGACCTTCCCTTTTCCGTTCGACGCCGAGCTGCAGTCGCGCCTCGTTTGCCGCCTGCTCGTTGTCAGCAATCATCTTCTCCGATGTCGCATCGGGTCCAAGCGCGCGGTAGTTTTCGGCGTCCCGCGAAGCGCGTTGCCAATGTTCATCGGCGATGCGAACTGCGACCAGCTCTGCCGCCATGCTTTGCGCGGCGTCCTTTTGCGCCTGGGCGAGCGCAAGCTCGGCAATCTTCTCGTTGTCGTGCTCCTCGCGGTCGTCGAGCGTCATCAGGAGATCGCCGCGTCTGACCATCTGGCCCGGGTGCACAGAGATCGAGAGTATCTTCGCGCCCTGGACGCCGCCGAGAGCGACCACCCCCCCTTCGGGCTCGATCCGCCCCGTCCCCCCAATGTTGTCGGCGCGCGCTGCGGACGCAGCCATCGCGAGCACAATTGTGGTAAATGTCAGCGCCTTCATCGCGTTGCCCGAACCTCCGTTTAACCCCGGATCGACAGATTACAGGCCGGGCCGGAACGAGCAGGCCGGCTCCAACCCCTTGCGCGGGCATAATATAAGCCGATGCGAGCCGCCGGACGCCAGCCCCGAATTGCCCGGGCGGGGCGATTCGAATAAGCAGGACAAAGGAGTGTGGCCGATTGGACCTGCAAGGGCGAACGAGAACAATGAACGATCTGGCCGAGGGCGACGCCGGGATGGAGGTCCGTGGCTGTCAGGCCTCGCCGCGCCTGTTCCGCAATCCTCTGCTCGACAGGCTGTCCCGTGTGAATCATCTTGTTCCGCTGTTCCTCTATTCTCCGATCGCAGTGTTCCTGGTGTGGCTTGCCCTGCGCTCAATGTCCGTGCACAGCGTGATTGCCGGCGCGCTTGCCGGCTATCTAGCATGGACTCTGGTAGAATATTTCGGGCACCGGTTCCTTTTCCATTATCGCCCGCAAACAGCTTCCGGCAGGCGCGTCCAATTCCTGCTTCATGGCGTCCATCACGAATATCCGGGCGATCCGCTTCGACTGGTTATGCCGCCATTGATGAGCGTTCCGATTATTGTGGCGGCCTTTGCGGTTCTCAGACTTGTGTGCGGCCCCGAACTGGTCATGCCGGTGCTGGGCGGATTCATCGGCGGCTATGTCGGTTACGATATGTTACATTTTCATGTCCATCATGGCCGGCCCCGCACCTGGCTCGGCAAGCTGCTGCGGCACCGGCACATGCATCATCATTTCCGCGACGAGTCGTCCTGGTTCGGCGTGAGCGCCCCCTGGTGGGATGATATCCTCCGGACGCAGCCCGATAAGGCCGTTCGGTAGGTTGAAAACAGGAACGCGGCAAATTGCAACGTCTGCCCGGCCAATGCTATGATCGCTATCGGCGGGACAGTTTGACTGCGGCGGCAACGCGGCAGAGAGGGAATCGACGGACCATATGGCCTTTCCGATGCCGCTGCCCCATTTCACTGGATTGCTGAATTTGCTCCCGCTGTCACTGGTCGTGTGGACCGGCCATATGATCGTGTTCCACGCGGTGGGTCTGGGTTTTGCCTGGTCCGACCGCACCGGCGCATTCCAGCGCTTCAAGCTGCGCGACAATGACCGGCTAACCTATGCCGGTTTCCTGCCCCGCGTATTGTTTAACCAGATATTCATCCTGCTGCCGGCCATGTGGCTGTGCGAGCGGCTCGGCATCGCCTTTGTGGGATCGCCGCACATCAGTCTCGGCTTCGCAATGGTGGCGCTCGTCCTCATGACGATCGGCCATGACGTCATTCAATATGGCGCCCATCGCGGCCTGTTGCACAATCCGCGTTTTCGCTGGCTGGGCCACAACCTTCACCATTCGACGAGAGCGTCGAGCAGCATCAGCGCCTGTTACATGACGGTGCCGGATTTCTTTTTGACGATTGTCTGTCCTTATCTTATCCCGCTCATTCTCATCGGCGGGGGAACGTCCGACTTGCGTTTTCAGCTTCTGGTCGCCTCCCTCGGCGCAGTTGGCGGACTGTACGAACATTCAGGCTACGATTTCGCGGCCGCCATCAGAAAGGCAACAGCGTCGCGCTGGTCGCGGCTTTTGCACCATGTTCCTCCCTCTCTCATCTCAAGCCACGCTCACGGCGAACATCATCGCCGCGCGAGGGTGAGCTTCAGCGACGGCTTCGGCAGCCCCGGTATCTGCGATGCGATCTTCGGGACGCGCTGGGATATGCGGTGAGCACCCTACCGGTCGAAAAACGACGGTCGCCATTGATTCCTCAACTGCCCTAATGCTTTGACGCCCAGCACTTTAACGTAAGCCCTTCGTTAATTTAGTCAGAAAGAGAATCCGCCGCTATTCGGGGCTGCGGCTCGCCCTTGCGTTGGCAAGCGTGTCCGCCACATCCATGCTGCTCCTCCGCGTGTGGATCGCCATCGTTTTCCGCAGCCGGGTCGCCTTCGTCGGCCAGCTCTCGGCAATCGGATTCGCCGCGGCGGCCATGACTTCTCCGACCTAAGAGTTCCAAATACGTCGCTACCCGACAAAGGCCCTCCCAAAAAAGGCTGATAACCACACACTTTCAGCCGTTCCGTGCAGGGCGCCCCTGCTGCATGCCGTCTCCGTTCCCAGGGCCCGTTGCATCCAAAAGCAGCGAAGGCTCAAATGCGCGAACGGACATAGCTTTTCTCGGACGAAAGAAGGATTCAGGTGCATCAATGTCAGCTCCGGCGAAGGACAGTTTGCTGAGGAGCGTGGAACAATTGCGCCGGTACAGCATAAAATTTTTCTCCAAACCGCTTCTGGAAGAGCTCCATCGAGGACTCTTGGGGCGAGAACCTGAAAGTCAAAGTATAACAAAATGGGTGTCGGAAACGCGCGAGGGCAAATCCTTGTACGAGATCGTTCGGGAAATGCACGCTTCGGCAACGGTTGAGGAACTCTATCACGGAATACTCAGCCGGGCGCCAGATACGAATGGAAAGGATCACTGGACGCGAGCGTTGCGCGAAGGGACGGCATTGCGACAGGTGCTGACGAAGATCTTGTCATCCGAAGAATTTCAGGGATTGCGCGGACGCTCGATCAAGCAATCCGAATTGCCCGACATCAGAAGTGCGCTACCGCGCCCCTATGTTACGCAAGAGGGACTGGACGGCCTGACACACCACGTTCTTCAGGTGGAGCAAGATTCGGAATTCAATCTCCTTGAACATTTGATAGTTGAGCATCGCTTCTACGACAGCTATGGCGGATGGGGATATACGGTCGACCTCGATAAACGTGTCACCGCTGCGATGGCGAAAGGTTTGGGAGCGAAGAGTTGCCTTGACATCGGGTGCAGCAATGGTGCCGTAATAAATCTGCTTGCCAAAGATGGCGTGGACGTCGCCGGGATTGATTTGAGTCACTTGGCGTTCGCGCTGGCCTATCCAACAATTCGAAATCGCATGGTCTATGGCGATCTTTTGTCCGTAAACCTCGGACGAACGTTTGATGTCGTAATCGCGATGGACGTTTTCGAACACACAAATCCGCTGAAATTGGGAGAATACATAAGCCGAGCGGCGTCACTCGTGGATCGCGACGGCTACCTGTTGGTGAATGGCCCCTTGTTTGGAAAGGATCGAGTGTTCGGACAACCTTTTCCCTTGTTTCTCGAAGCGTGGACTCGCGAGCCCCAAGACACATTTTGGAGGCACATTCCTTGCTCCGAGCACGGTTGGCCCGTGGACGGCCACCTCATCTGGGCTTCTGTTGGATTTTGGGAAAACCAACTTGCGGCGAAAGGACTAATTCGCGACATTGAAATTGAAACCGCACTTCAGCGGGCGCTTTCCGGTTTCTTTGCAGAATACGCGCCGGGACGAAAAATGTTATTCGTGCTCCGGTCACCTCACAACGAGCGTCGATCCGCCGAAGTCGCCGAGCGCGTCAGCCAAGCTGTTTCGGAGGTTGAAGGGTTGCCGACGCCGCGGTGAACCGAAAAACTTAAAATGAACCACTGCCCGGCTATCGCGGCGGAGCAGAGGGCGTCGAAATGAAGCGTGGCCTCCAGCCGTTTTCCTGCTAAAAAGGGCGAGGTCGCGCTCCGCTTCCGCAAGTTCCGGGCTGTCCATGGGATGCATCGGTTCAACCGTTCTCCGTCGGCGCTCGATAGCCCGACCGATCCCTAATGGCGACCCGTCGCGCGTTGATATTGGATTGCGTTTCCCCGCAGAAAGTTTACCGATCAGTTCATCGTGCCGATTTGGCAGCATAACCGATGTCGGAATGTCCTGACCACGACCGAGGCAATAACGGCCGCCATTCTTCGCCTTCTCGCAGAGGCGTTCATCGTATTCTCGGCGATCAACCCTCTGCGGTCGCGGTAATTTTCACTTTATCACTGGCTTTCTCCCTTTGCCTGTGGGTATTTTCATACAGGGCGTTGTACGGCGATGCCTCCAATTTGCTGTTGGCCATTATTCGAACGAAAGATTTCTTTCACGTCTCATCCACGAGGGTTACCGCTACATTCCTGACACAATCGCCAGTTGTGTCCGCTATCCACGCTGGCGTCCGCTCAATTCCTACACTTATCATGATATATACTTTTGGGCTGACGATCGTTCCCGTCATTTGCCATTCGGCCGCCATATGGACTTCACGTCGCGACCCATTCCTGCTTTGCGCATCTGGCGTAGTAGTAATATGTTGCTTCTATCCACTAAGTTTCCTGCTTGTCAGTGAAGCAAACATATACATCGCACTGTTCTGGCTCTCATTCATTGTCCTTCTGACCTATAAAACCGACAGCATATTCCGCAGTTCCATTTTATTGTTGACCGCCATTGCGGCACTGAAAGCATATGAAACCAGTGTTCTGTTTTCACTTGTGCTCGCAGGCCTTTGCATTGCGCGTTTGCGCGTCTCAAGGACTCCACCGGCTAGAACGATCCTCGTTCTCGCAGCTTTGTTGTATGTCGCGGGTTCATATTTCGGATTGATCGGCACAATTTTTCCTAGAGATGCTGCTAATGAGTCCGGATTCACAGATGGTCTCTTGCAATTCTGGCAGAACGGAACGTTCCTTTCCGTTCTCCTTCTCACATCGATGGCAATCGCGTCAGCTTTCATCATCGATAGGTGGCTACGCGTCAGTATTGCTGCTATGGCCGTCCTGGGTTTTCTGGTCTTTGGATGCTCAAGAATCGGAGCGCCGGCGGCGCTTTCGTTGGGCTTCGTGATTTATCAGCGCGCCCAAGTGTTCATCGTTTTGGGGGGCCTCACGCTGGTCCTCCTTGTCGCACGATTCCAATCGATATCGCCGGTCTCTGTTCGCAGCTTTCAGCCGCTGGCCTTAGCAATCCCCTTGATCGCTGTGATGGTTCTGGACGCCCACGACAGTCTGGACGAGCGGGCCTATCTCGACCAAGTGTGCGTGCAACTTGCACCTGGAGGCCGCGGACCGAGTTCCCAGTTCTTCGAGACGCCCGCGGCCAAGAAGTTCGGGTGGAATTGGACATTTCCTACGGTCAGTGTGCTACTGCGACCGCTTGGAAGTCAAAAACTCCTGGTGGAACCATCCTACGCGGGCTGGCAGCCTTTTTCGACGACACTTGGTGTACCGGACATCGACCAATTCAAGGCTCACGGCGCGTTTTGCCATCCTTGACGCGGTCCGTTCCAGCTTGGATCGTTGAGAATTGATGTGCTCAGATTTGCGAATCAGCGCAAATACGTCCGCAATATGCTTTTTATCATGAGGACCAGAGTTGCAGTCGGCACGGCGGACGCGGTGGTGAAGCAAAACGAGCGCGGCTCGTAGCGCGTACGAGGGGCATATGGATGTCAAGGAGTCGGGTCTGCTGGGCGGATCGGTTGGTGACCACTGGTACTACCGGTCCAAGAAACTCGCGCTGGACTCGATGCTGCGCGGCACGAGCTTCCATCGCGTGCTCGACATAGGGGCGGGTTCGGGCATTTTTTCCAGGCACCTCCTCGAGCAGGGCGGCAGTTCTGCCGTGTGCGTCGATTCCGCCTATGCCGAGGACCGGCTGGAATCATTTTTCGGGAAACCCGTTCGTTTCGTCCGCGAAATCATGCCCTGCGATGCCGATCTGGTGTTGTTGATGGATGTCCTCGAACACGTGGACGACGATGTGAAATTCATCAAGGCGGGCGTTGCCGGTGCGGCGGCGGGCGCCTTTGTTCTCATAACGGTTCCGGCGTTCCAGTCCCTTTTTTCAGCGCATGACCGGTTCCTGGAGCACAGGCGGCGCTATACAATCCGATCGCTAGAGGCAACAGTGCGCGCGGCAGGTCTGGAAATCGTTTCCACGCGCTATTTCTTTGCATTTCTGCTGCCAATTGCCGCCGCCATTCGTGTTCTGCAGCGGAATTCCCCGCCAAGGAGCAGCCTGATCGTGCACTCGCAGCTCGTGAACGCATTGCTGACCTTCGCGCACCGCTTGGAGTTGCCGTTGTTCCGCTTCAACCGTCTCGGGGGTCTTTCGGTCTTTTGTCTGGCGCGCCTGCCATGACCGAACCGATTCGTCTCCTCTCCATCGTTGTTCCTGTCTTTGACGAGGAAGATGTCATCGGTGAGTTCAACCGCCGCATTCTCGACACCTTGCGTGAATTGCCCTGCGACCACGAACTCGTCTACGTGAACGACGGCAGCCGTGACCGTACACCCGACGTCCTTCGCGGTTTTGCGCAGCAGAGCGCCAACATCGCGCTCGTCGATCTCAGCCGCAATTTCGGCAAGGAAGCCGCAATGACAGCCGGACTCGATCACGCGTCGGGAGATGTGGTCGTGATTATCGATGCGGATTTGCAGGATCCGCCGGAATTGATACGGGAGATGGTCCGCATGTATGCAGCCGGCGGCCTCGATGTGATTTATGCGCAACGGACAAGCCGCCGCGGCGAAACGTTCCTCAAGAAGGCGAGCGCCCATCTCTTTTATCGCCTCATCGGCCGGGTGACCGGAATCGATATTCCCCGGGACACCGGCGATTTCCGCCTGATGAACAGACGGTCTGTCGATGCGCTGCTGCAATTGCGCGAGCGTCATCGCTTCATGAAGGGACTGTTCGCCTGGATCGGATTCCGTCAGGCGGCGATGCCGTACGACCGCGACCCGCGCTTCGCCGGCAAGTCCAAGTTCAATTACTGGCGGCTATGGAACTTTTCTCTGGAGGGCATTACCTCTTTCACCACTGCGCCGCTCAAGATCGCAGCCTATGTCGGCCTGGTTACCTCCGTGGTTGCTGCTCTTTACGGTATCGGCATCGTCCTCGGAACGCTCCTGTTCGGTAACCCCGTTGCAGGCTATCCTTCCCTTCTGGTGGTCGTTCTGTTTCTGGGCGGGCTGCAGCTGCTCACGCTGGGTATTATTGGCGAATACCTGGGACGGACATTCAATGAAGCCAAGCAAAGGCCGCTCTATTTTGTGAGAGAGATCGTTCCTCGCCAAAACCAGAACCCCGGCCCCGTCAGTGCGGACGACGCTGTCGCGCCGGAATAACGGACGCATCGATTCGAAGGAGGAAAACGATTTGTCCGCGACTCCCGGAACGGCAAATATCGGGATCGCGGTCGTCGCCAACGACAAGGTTCTGCACTGGCTGCTCCCGTTTCTCGAGAGCTACAGTGTGACGAACTCGGCGACACCGCTCTACGTTATTCCCTTCGACGACGACATTACATCGACGCGGCAGGCCGCCGAGCTGTACGGGGCCAACTGGGTCGATGACGAAATGACCGCGCTCGACGCGCTGGCAAAGCGGCTCTACCCTCTCTTTCCCCATCACAGGAGGCGTCTGCGCAAGCTGCAGGCGCTCGCGCTTCCGCTCGACAGGGTGATCTACGTCGATGTCGACACGATACTGTTTCGCGATTTGCGGCCGGTGTTCGACGCCCTTCGTCCGGGCCATGCCGACTTCATCATCGCCTCGACCAGCGACGATTACGTCTACAACAGGAAGCGCAGTTCCCACGCGTTTCTCAAGGGCGTCACGCTGTTCAACGATGGTTTCTTTCTCACTTCGAGGGAGATCATCTCGATCTCCGATTTCGAGCGGATCGTCGATGCCGACGAGAAGCTGTTCCACTCGGTGCGCAAACGGGGCATGCTCTTTGCTCAGCCGCTTGTTAATTTCGTCGTCCACCGCATGGGCCTGAACCTTTGCCAACTCGCGGAATGCGTTCCAGACGCCTCCAACGAAAGCTTCTACATGGCGGAGGGCGTCGCAATAGGCGCCGGCGGACCGGTTGATTGGCAGGGGCGCGAAATCTATTTTGCGCATTGGGCCGGTGCCATCGCCAAACCCAAGCGGCGGGTTTTCGATGCAGCCTGGCTCGACTACTCGAAACGGGCCCAAATGCGGATGAAGCCGCGGATGAAAGCATGATGCCGCGGTTTGCGCATTGCCCGTAGTGACCTTCGCTGCCGTTCTCTCCGCAATGGCCGCGGCATGGTGGACATGCTCCATCGCAGTGCTTCTGCTTTCCTTCCTGGCCGCCCTGGCATATCCGCTGCGCAAACTTTCAAGCAATGCGTCGGTAAATTATCCGCCGCTTACGGCGATAGTGCCGATCAAGAACCTGCATGCCGGCTTTGTCGAAGCGCTCTCCTCCCTGTTCATGCAGGATTATGACGGGCTCGAGATCATCATTGCGGCCGCTGAGCGCGAATCGCCCGCCATCGATGCGGCGCGGCGAATTCAGACCGCCTTTCCTTCAGTTTCCTCGCGGATGATCCATTCAGTATACGCCACTGCCGCGAGCCCAAAGCTGAACAATATGTGGCCCGCGCTGGTTGCGGCGAACAACGATCTGGTGTTGACCAAGGACTCCAACCTGTGTCTGCAGAACGGCGATCTGCATGAACTGGTTCGCCATCTTGCGCCTGGCACGGGTCTCGTCAGCTCGATCTCGATCGCCACGCATCCCGGATCGTTTGCCGCCTGGATCGAGGCGTCGATCATCAACTGCTATCATGCGCGCGTCCTGATGCTCGCCGACGCCGCCGGCTTTGGCTTTGGGCTTGGCAAGATCATGCTGTTCCGGCGGTCGGACTTGATTCGCGCCGGTGGATTTGATCGCGTGGCCTGGGCGCTGGGAGAAGACCAGGCTCTGGCCAACGCGATAGCAAGCTTGGGACTGCGAACGGTGCTCGCGGATCGGGTCAGCCATCAGGCTTTGGGATCGAGGCGATTTTTCGAAATGTGGCAACGCCAATTGCGCTGGATGATTATCTGGCGTGTCCAGCTTCCCGCGGCATATTTCGGCGACCTGCTCGGCTCGGCAATTCCTACTGCTGCCGCGGGTGCCCTGGCCGCGCGCACCGGCGGATTCGCGCCGATGCATGTCGCTGCGGCCACGCTTGCTCTGTGGCTGTGCGTGGAATCCTGCCTGTGTTTCGCCAGGGGATGGCCGATTTCACTCTGGTCTCCGATTGCATTTCTCGCGCGCGAGATTCTCACTCCGCTTCTATGGCTGCGGGCCTGGACAACGGCCGAGGTCACCTGGAGCGGGACGCTGTACAGCGCCGCGCGCAAATCGAATGATCTGCGCCCGCACCGCCCGAATGCCCGGCGCGTCGCAACACGCGATATTGAGGAATGATCGTATTACAGATCGCGGTGATGACGGCCGACGCGATCGCGATCGTGGCGCTGCTCGCGGTTGTCGCGGTGGGAATAGGATTTCTGATGCTGCCGGCCCTTTATCTGGTCGAGTGGATTCAGGGCAAACTGTCGGAATCGGACAATCCCGTTCCTTGCCCGCCCGACTGCGACCTGCCTGATGTGCTGGTACAACTTCCGATCTACAACGAACCGGCCGGCGTAGTGGAAGGGTTGTTGCAATCGGTGGCCGCACTTCTCTGGCCAAGACACAAGCTTCGAATCCAGCTGCTCGACGACAGTGCCGGCGACGCCCGGGAACAGGCGCGGGCCTCTATCGAAGCTTTGCGCGCGCAAGGTATTCGCGCCGACCACGTGACGCGAGATGACCGCCTTGGATACAAGGCCGGTGCGCTCGCCGCGGGGTTGATGTCGGGCAATGAACCGTTCGTTGCCATTCTCGACGCCGATTTTCGCCCGCCGGCCGATTGGTTGAAGGTGACCGTTCCGTGCCTCGCCGCAAATCCGACTGCCGGATTCATCCAGTCGCGATGTGAATTTTCGAATGCGCAAACCAACTGGCTCACGCGCACCCAGAGCCTGCTTTTCGATTCTCATTTCGTCATGGAACAGGGCGTGCGTGCGCGCGCCGGGATGCTGTTTCAGTTCAACGGCACGGGCGGCGTCTGGCGGCGGCGCGCAATCGAGGATGCCGGTGGTTGGACGGCCGATTCGTTATGCGAAGATCTGGATTTGACGATTCGCGCCGCGCTCGCCGGTTGGAAGGGGCTGTTTTCGATGCACCCGCCGGTATCGGGTCTTGTGCCGGACCGGATGCGCCACTGGCGGGTTCAACAACGGCGCTGGGCATCGGGTTTTGCCCAGATCGCCCGCAAGCTGATCGGGGCCATTTCGCGTTCATCCTGGAGCATACCCAAAAAGTTCCAGGCGGGATTCCTGATCCTTTATCAGGCGGCACTTCCCGTCATTGCCATCGCGGCTGTGGCACTCCTGTCGGACGTGATCCTACGCGGCGGCAGCTTGCCGCCGGTCGGCGCGTTGCTTGCAACGGTCTTGATTCTCATTTTACCTGTTTCGGTGGGCATGACTTTGCCCCCCTATCTCGAACTCAAGCGCGGCGGATTTGTCCGCTACCTGCTCGGCGTCAGCGCACTTCCGCCACTCATTGTCTATCTCAGCCTTGCGAATGCGCGGCCCATTATCGCTGCGTTCTTCGGCCGGAGAGAGGTCTTCAAGCGTACGCCAAAGCCAGCAACTGAGTCGTAGTGCCGGCGTCGATTTGCCGCTTCGTTCATCCGCCATTCATTTTTGTTATCCCTTTCTAAGAGTTCGGCGATCCGCTCGAAGGTAGCGGTCTGCGAACGGTCATGTTAAGGACGCAGCCTGCTCTGGCGCGCGACTCGCGGCACAGAGGCCCGCCCAGGGGATTCCGCGACCAGCCATGCCGCATTCAGAGATTTTCCAGTTCAATCACGCGTTGCTCCTGTCGTGCCTCGCGATACATTGCCTGCTCGGTGCATCGGTTTTCTGGATCGCGGTCCAGTACCTTCGGCACCGGCAGCAAGCGCTCGTGAACGAAGCGCGCCTGCTCGCTCTGCCCCTTCCTCTGGAAAACGATCTGCCGGGCGTGCTGATCCAGCTGCCGATCTTCAATGAGGGCGCACTCATTGCGCGCGTCGCTGAGGCGGTGAAATCTCTCGATTGGCCCGCAGCCCGGCTGCACGTCCAGATTCTCGATGACAGCACCGATCGCAGCACCGATTTGAGCGAGGTCGCAGCCCAGGGCCTGCGCGCAAGCGGAATTGACGCGGCGGTGGTCGCGCGCGGCCATCGGCTTGGATTCAAGGCGGGCGCCCTCGCAGAAGGTTTGCGCCGCTCAAAAGAGGAATTCGTCGCCATTCTCGATGCGGATTATGTGCCTGGGCGGGAATTCCTGCGCGCGTGCATGCGTCCGCTGATGAACGACGGCGGGCTCGGCTTCGTCCAGGCGCGCTGCGACTATCTGAACGCGGGCGACGACATCGTGACCTACGCGCAGCAACGCATTCTCGACGCGCATTTCGCGGTTGAACAGGCGGCGAGAAACTGGTCGGGCCAGGTCATGCCGTTCAACGGGACGTGCGGCATCTGGCGCCGTGCGGCGATCGACAGCGCGGGAGGCTGGCAGGGCGACACGCTCGCAGAAGATCTCGATCTCAGCTATCGCGCGCAATTGAAAGGTTGGCATGCGTTGTTCCTGTCGACCGTCGCCGTCAAAGGCGAGCTTCCGGAATCGATGGGTGTGTGGCGTCTGCAGCAGTTCCGTTGGACCAAAGGTTTCGCCGAAGCCGGGCGCAAGCTTCTCTGGCCGGTGTGGCGTTCGCACCTGTCGGTAGGCCAAAAGCTTGTTTCGACGCTTCACCTCGGCAGCGGCCTGCTGGGACCGCTGTTCGCTCTCACCGTGGCGACGGCCGCCATCGATCTCACCATAGGTTACGGACCCACCTGGCCCGTCGCTGCACTGATAGCGCTGTCGCTACTCGAGGGCGCGATCATTGGTCCGGCGATGTTGATACTTATCAGCCAGGTATTTGTACGGGGATCCCGCCTCTCCTCCGAACTTCCGCGCCTGCCTGCCGTTGTGGGCCTGCAGATTCTGATGGGACTTGCCAATTTGCGCGGAACGGTCCAAGCCCTGATCGGGCGCGGCACCGCGTTCGAACGCACACCCAAACTCGCCACCCAGAGTGCAGTATCTTCCGGACATACCCGCTATGCCCCAGAGACCGGACCATAACTCCCGCCGCACCGCGATTCTGAGCGCGCGGCCGGAGGTGAGGCGCCTCCTGGGGCCCACGGCGGTCACGGCGTGGCTGGGCGTCGGCGTGATTGTGCTTCAGTTTGGGCTGGCCGCGCTGCTGGCGCGCCAACCCTTGTGGATAGTGGCGATCGCGGCGTTTTGCGTCGGCGGATTCGCGGTCCACTGTCTGAATTGCATCGTCCACGAAGCCTCCCACAATCTGGTGTTCGAAAGCACCGCCTTGAACAAGATCCTGGCAATCGCGGCGAACGTTCCGTCCCTCGTTCCCTCTGCCATGGCCTTTCGCCATTACCACCTTCTGCATCACCATCAATTCGGCGTACGCGGCATGGACGCGGACATTCCGGCCGACTGGGAGGTACGGCTGGTGCAGAACAGCAGTCTGCGCAAGCTCGCATGGCTCCTGCTCCTTCCGGTCAGCTACGGCCTCGTGCATCCCTGCCATGTTCGCGCGCGGCTGCCTTTCGACATCTGGCTTATCGGAAACATTGCGGCGATCGCGGTTGCCTGGGCGGCCGTCTGCGGGTTCGTGGGCTGGCACGCGGTGGCCTATCTTCTGCTGTCCACCTATTTCGCGGTCGGACCTCACCCGGCAGGCGCACATATCCTGCAGGAGCACATCGCCTTCGACGGCGGCGACGGCATGGCGTCCTACTACGGACCGATCAATCTGGTTTCCCTCAATCTCGGCTTCCACCTGGAGCATCATGACATGCCGGCGATCTCGGGATGGCGCCTTCCCGCATTGCGTCGGACCGCCCCGGAATTCTATGAAACACATTACCGGCACAAATCGCGCGTCATGGGGCTTTGGCGATTTGTCTTCGACCCCGGCATAGGGCTCAACAGCCGTCCCATTCGGGACCTGACCGTGCGGTCGGCCGGTCTGACCGCGTAACCGGCTGATTGACGGCCGTATCAACTACAAGCCTTTCAATGGACCGAACCGACACCGCCAGTGCCAACTCTCCGAAGCTCGATCTCGACGAGATGATGGAGCGCATCCGCGCGGAGGTGGCGGAAAGGAAGCGTCAGGCGGGCGAGGCCAGTCCTACGAACGGCCTCGACGTGTCCAATACTGTTCCAGACGTAATGGCGCGCGTCCTGACTGCACGCGAACTGCTGGCCCTCCCAGTCGCGGAATTCGTGCGAGCTTCGTACATTGCACTTCTCGGCCGCGAACCCCAACCGGATGAGTTCACTATACTGCGCGATCGGCTTCTCGTTGGCCATGTCGGCCGCATGCGCGTTCTTCGCGAATTCCGGACCTCCCGCGAGGGGCGTGCCCGCGGCCTGCATGTCGAAGGCCTGACGCGGGAATTTGTCTGGGACCGAATCTGCTGGAGTCCGCCGGCGAAATTCGGCCGCCTTGCAGGCCGCGTTGCTAAAGATTTCTGGCGCCTTCCTCGCAACATTCGCCAATTCATCGCGCGAGTAGAAGCGCTCGAGAGGCGCGCAGCAGAGGCCGGCCTTGCGATCAAGGCCATTCATTCCAACCGCGCAGCAGATCGCCAGACGGCCGCCGCCCACACTTCGCAGGTCCAGAGCGAATTGGGACAGCTTCGGGGCCGGACCGATGCGATCAATCGGACTTTGTCCGACCGCGCGCGCGCGATCGAAGGATCAGCGGCCCGCACGAAGGCCGACATCAATGCGCAAATCGCAGAGATTCACACCAGCCTGATCGATCACTGGCGCAATATCGTTGACTACAAGCTTAGGGCAGAAGCGCTGCTGGTTTCCGCATCACCGGAATCTGCCACGGCCGCAAGCGGGCCAGCTACGGCGCGCACCGAGAAGGCTCATCTTCTCGATCCACTTTATCTGTCATTCGAAGACCGCTACCGCGGAACGCGCGCGGACATCAAGCAGCGCCAGAGCATTTTCGTGCCGCTTGTCGAAACCTGCGTCCGGGCGACGGGGGAGGCGCCGGTTGTCGACCTGGGCTGCGGCCGCGGCGAGTGGCTCGAAGTGCTTGCCGAATCGGGCATCGCGGCACAGGGCTACGACATGAACAGAATTGCAGTCGAAGAATGCCGCAAGCGCGGCCTGGACGCCAGGTTGGGCGAGGCGATCGAAGCACTTGCGGCATTGCCCGACAATTCCTGTTCCGTTGTCACAGGTTTCCATATTATCGAGCATCTGCCTTTTGAGGTTCTCGTGGCTCTTATCGATCACGCTCTACGCGTGTTGCGCCCCGGCGGGGCAGTCGTGCTGGAGACGCCAAATCCTGCGAATGTGATCGTCGCTGCTGAAAGATTCTATTTCGATCCGACGCACCGCAATCCTCTGCCGTCCGAACTGACTGCCTATCTGCTCAAATCCAGAGGCTTTGGGGGGATAGAGGTGTTACCGCTGCACCCGGTCGAATGGGAATCGCGGCAGGACTATGTTGATCCCATGCTGGCTTATTTGCAGGACAAGCTGTTTGGCCCGCAGGATTACGGCGTCGTCGGACGGAAAGGCGCTTGAAGCCCCGCGTTGGCATCCTTGCGTGCCGCTCCGCGAGCGGTGAACAGGGCGGCGCCGAGCGCTTCTTTGTCGGGCTGCGTGATGCGCTGCTTGATGCGGGAGCGGCGGCGGAAATCGTCGAGATCGACAGCAACGAAAGCGATTTCGGTCAGATCAGGCAATCCTATCTGCGATTCTACGATCTCAATCTTGACGAGTTCGATGGCGTGATATCCGCCAAAGCGCCTTCCTATGTGGTTCGTCACCGCAATCACGTTTGTTACCTGATGCATACGATGCGCGTATTCTACGACATGTTCGAATCCACTTTCCCAAAGCCCACAACCGAGGTCATCGGGCAGAGACGTCTGATCCACGCGCTCGACACCGCCGCGTTGCAGCGGCCACAGCAGGTTTTCGCGATCGGGAAAGAAGTTGTGGAGCGATTGCATCGCTTCAACGGCCTCGATGCCACCGTCATGCGGCATCCGACCTCGCTGCGCGGTCTCCATGAGGGCTCGTTCAGGTATCTGTTTCTGCCGGGCCGCCTTCACCGCTGGAAACGGACCGATCTGGCCATCAAGGCCATGCGCTTCGTCACCGCTCCAGTCGAACTGGTCATCGCGGGCACGGGAGAGGACGAAGAGCAATTTCGCCGCCTGGCGGCCGAAGATTCGCGAATACGTTTCACTGGGAGAGTGTCGGATGAAGCTCTCGTCGAGCTTTATGCCAATGCACTGGCAGTTATTTTCACGCCCCAAAACGAGGATCTCGGTCTTGTCGCGCTGGAGGCCTTTCAGAGCGGTAAACCGGTCGTCACATGCACTGACAGCGGCGAACCGGCTCGCATCGTGGAGGACAGAAGGAGCGGATTTGTGTGCCGTCCCGATCCCGCGCATATCGGCGCATGCATCGAGCAACTCGCTTATGGTTCCGCCGATGTTGCCGAAATGGGCCGGACCGGGCGCGCGGCGATCGCTTCGATAAGCTGGGACAACGTAGCGACGGTTTTGAGCGGCGCTCTGGGATTTCAGAGTCAGGAGCGACGCCATGCGCCCTGACCGGCAGCTGAAAATCACGGTGCTGGACATGCAGCCGATCGATCCCCCGACCGGCGGCGGGCGCGTGCGTCTTCTCGGCCTGTACCACGCGCTGGGCGCGGATATGCGGACGCTCTATGTCGGAACCTATGATTGGCCGGGGCCCGGCTTCCGCCGCCAAATGCTGAGTTCGACACTTGAAGAGCTGTTGATACCGCTGAGTTCCGAACATTTCGCGGCAGCGGAAGCCCGGTCCATAGAAACCGGTGGCCGCGTCGTGATCGACAGCACGTTTCCGGAACTCGCCCATCTCTCGCCGGAATACATTGCGGCCGCGAGCGAAGCTGCCCGGGACTCCGATGCGGTCGTGTTTTCTCATCCCTGGATATATCCGCTGGTGCGCGAGTCGCTGGATCCTGCGCGGCAGCTCATCGTTTACGACTCTCACAATGTCGAGGGTCTGCTTCGAATGGAACTTCTGGACGACGACGGCGGCGCAGGAACCCGGGTTGTGCGCGACGTCATTCGTGTCGAATTCGAACTCTGCCACGCTGCAAATCTCGTCCTGACGTGCTCGCACGAAGATCGGATCGCATTCAATCGGCTGTATGGCGTTCCTTATGAACGCATGCGCGTCATTCCCAACGGAACCTTCACGCGACGGTTGACGCCGGCAACCGCCGAGCAAAAGGCGGCTGCGAGACGAACGCTGGGGCTGGGACCAGCTCCCGTGGCGCTTTTCATCGGCAGCAACTACGCGCCGAACGCGCGGGCCGCCGCTTTCATCGCAGAGACACTTGCACCCGTTTCGCCGCACATCCTCTTTGTCGTCGCCGGCGGCGTAAGCAAGAGTCTCGAAGAAAGTCCAAAGCCATTTAATCTGCGGATCACTGGCATCGTCGGCGAAGATGAAAAGTCTCTCTGGTTGCACGCTTCGGATATCGCAATCAATCCGATGTTCGGCGGCTCGGGCACGAATATAAAGATGCTCGATTTCATGTCGGCCGGATTGCCGATCGTAGCAACGCCGATTGGCGCACGAGGCATTGAAACCAGCCGAGACGCCTGTGTTGTTTCCGAGGTCGGTTCCTTCGCTCGCGCGATCAACGTGTTGATCGAAGATCCTGCCGCCCGCCGCCGCCTGTCGCAGGAGGCTCGGGAACAGGCGAAAATGTTCTATTCCTGGGAACGTATTTCCAATGGGTTGGGGACATTGTTGCGGCGCCACACGACCGGGCTTTCGCGATCTCGGCCTTTTTTCTCCATCGTGATCCCGACCTATGAGCGACATGCGATGTTGAGCGGCCTCATGCGTAAGCTGTGCGGGCAGGTGTCGACGGATTTCGAAATCATCGTCGTCGACCAGAGCGCAGACCCCTGGCCGGACCGGGAGAAGCCATTTGAGACCGACATTCTCTACATCCATACCGACGTTCGAGGACCGGGTTTCGCGCGTAACACCGGCGCACAGTTCGCCCGCGGCACTGTCATTGCGTTCATCGACGATGATTGCGAGCCGTTTCCCGATTGGCTCGAGAACGCATTCAAGGAATTCAAGGCGAGCGACATCGTCGGCATTGAAGGTTTGATCGTTTCGGGACGCAAAGGTGAGGCCGAGTGGCGCGCCGTGACGAACGAGGGATTTGAAGGACTCGGATTCATGACGGCCAATCTGTTCCTGCGCCTGGAAACAATTCATACGCTCAACGGATTTGACGTGTCATTAGGAGATGTGCCGTTTCGCGAAGATACGGACCTCGGGTGGCGCGCGCAGGAATTGGGAGCTATTCCATTTTCGCGTTCGGTGCGGGTCTATCATCCGCCACAGCCGCGTGCAGTCGAACGCGAGTCGCTCGAGTCGCGCTCCCGTTTATTTGAGCGCGATGCACTCCTGTTGCGCAAGCATCCGGTCAAATACGCGGAGTTGATGCGGCGCGAGGCGCAATGGACCCACAATCCGCATTTCTGGACGTACTTCCTGGAGGGGATCACGCGTTATCAAGTGGACGTTCCCGACGAGGTCCGTGCAATGATGCCATGGAGACTCCGCAGCCAGTGCCCTTCGCAGCACATCCGCGCCACACGCGTAATGCCGGTTCGACTTCCTCCCGCATAAATTCAATATGCGAAGAGATGGACTCTTTCTGAAATGCGTTGACCTGTGAATGGCTCAAACGTGCCGTCTTCCCAGAGCACGTGCAATCGCCGGGAATTCAGCAATGCAATCACGCGATCAACACCATCACGCGGAAGAAGGTCGGTGTGAAGTTCGATGGCCAATCGTGGAATATCCGCGAGCAATCGTCGGGAGGATTCGAGGATTTCCAGTTCGCAACCTTCCACGTCCAGCTTGAGCACGTCCGCCCGCCCCTCGATTGCGTCTTCAAGCATAATCATGACCGTCGAATCCGGACCCGCGACAGAGCCCTTTTTGACGATGACATTTGACTCATTGTAGTAGTTTACGATCTGTCGCTTCCCGCCAATCGCGGCACAATAAATGCTGGCGTTGGCGATCCTGTTGAGCTCCATGTTTCGTCGCGCAACCGTCGCGTTGAGCAGCACTGCGTCGAACGCCTGCACATGCCCCTTGGGACCAACCCACGCCGCGAGCATTATAGTCGTGAGACCGTGATGACACCCACATTCGATTACACGATCACCGGGGCGCACGACGTGATCGCGAAGAATACCCATCTCCTTCCAGTCAGCTGCAGCCATGCGGTCAACTGCAAGAGGGAGTTCGAGTGCTTCCTGCAAGCTGAGCCTGCGATGCGGGGGCGTGTCGTACCAGAGCTCTCCGACACGGTCTGCAATTATGGCGTTGAAATTCACGCCACAGGATTCTTGACGCACGATTCGCGCCTCGAAGTCAGAGAACATGGGTATCCTTCTGCATGTCGCGAACCTATCGACGGGCCATGGCGGAACAAGCGGGAGTCTCGCCTCCAATAGCGCCCGCGGGTGCTCATTGATAGCCGGGCAAACCGAGCGCACTCTATCAACAGGTCAGGATTGGGTCGAGATGACTGACCCTGGCCATTCCCCCAGCTGACGAAAAAAGCGGACTTGCAGGGTGACCACAACACTCACCGATTGGACACAGTGCTTCGAGTTTCAGCCGGGACTTCCGACTCAGGGCCCTGAAGCCGGGACGACGTAACCGATGCTTCGCTCCATTGAATGCTGGGCTCAAGCCGGCAATAGCCGATGAAGTCGGGCTCGCCCAGTTGCACGACATCGAATCCTGCAATGTTATCGCACCAATGAAAGCAGCGTTGCATATGATCGGCACCGGTATGCAACGTAGCCCCGATCGAATATCGACCTCGGTTGAGATTTGCCAGAAATTGGAATTTCAACTCGTAGTCCCGGCCCGCAACAACCGGCAGAATCCGATTGTGAAGATAGGTGTTGGTGCCAAAGACGACCTCTCCGTACGAATCGCTGATTTCCATGCCCACGGTAAGATTTGGCTCATCGATATGGGCCGCGATCCGAATCGACAGAAGAGCCAGTTCTCCTGGTGCGACAGAACTGATTCCCGATTGGGCGCCCACGATTCGAACGTCTTGGATCTCGATTGTCCTATCGCCAAACGACTCGAATTTCCTTCGAACCGCGAGGCCGCCCGACTGCCCGGCCCCGGAGTCGGCATTCCTGTTAAGCGGCAACGGATCTGGCGAGCGTCGCAGGGCATGAGTCAACCCCGCGACGGCCTTACTCGCCAGGCGCACCGGTTTGCGAAGCGCGAGCTTCGCATCACGCATCCGCGTTCCCGACAGAACAGGCAACGTGCCCTTTCCCGCCAGCCGTCGCCGTTCACGGATGCTGTTCTTGCGCAGCAGCTCAAGAAGCATCCGGCGCTTCTTTTCTTCGAATATCTGCAATGCAAAATCATAGAGCTGGAGATCCAGATCGTTCATTTCCTTCAATTGCGACAGCGTTTTACTATCGAGAGTCCCAACATCGATGCGAAATGACGTTACGTTCACCCGTGGTATTTTCCTGACCGGTGGCAATTTGAATTGCCAGCAAAATATATCCACGGAATCGTGCATGTGTTCGCAAATGCCAATGAATCCATATTTCGACAATGACTCATTCGCCAACGAAACTATGGTCGCCGCGTCCGGCATCTGGCGCGATATTCTGGTCGAAAAATGCTTGGTGTAAAAATTCGTTACCGAAGTTTCATTGCTGTTTTCGCGCATTCTGAAGAACGTGCAGATGTCGTACTCCTGCGCCCACTTCGCCAGCTTGTCATCGACACCTTCGAACGAATGATGACGCCAGTAGAAGTACTCCGAAACCGCCCTGTCGATCGGGTGGCGCAACATTGTAAGGCGAACCCGACCGTCACTGCGGTCGTCTCCCGGCAGGAGCGAAAGAAAGTGACCGGAAATCATGCGAAATCGGGCATATTTCTGAATGGCCCATATCTCCGATCGACCCTCGATGTGAGGACTGACGTTCTCTGGACCAAACATCTCCTCGAAGACGGTGCGCAAAGCCGTCCCGCCCGTTTTTGGAAGGTGGTCGAAAAGAAACGTCTTCTCTCGCGAAAAAATCATTGCGGTCGCTGCGGCAGCCTGTGAGCGGGCCTTCGATCCCAGGGGCTGGAGAATCCGTTCGCCCTCCCGGATTGCGTTGGCGGGCACCGGCGGCCGGCCTGTTTCGTTGCCGTGATCGGACGGAAGCACTCGCCTCCATCAATAGAAAATTGCCCCTGAACGGGCATCTTGTCCCCGACGTCTATCGATGTCAGATGCTACCCTACAAGTTGGGACGCGCCCTATTCAATGGAAAAGCAATCGAGGCGACGGTACGTCTTTGCGTCTGATCTAGGAGGGCAAGCCTCCAACCGTGCAGATAGAAACTCCTTCAGTGGCGTCATCACGGAATGAAGCAAGAATTCGAACGGATTTACGCGCGCAACAGCTGGCGGCACGGATCCGGCGAAGGGTCGTTGCCCATTCACACGCGGGGTTACGTCTCATTTCTGCAGAGATTTCTTCGCGATCACAGGATATCGAGCATAGTCGATTTTGGATGTGGCGACTGGCAGTTCTCGAGGTCGATCGACTGGGGTGGCGCAGAATACCGCGGTTACGACATCGTTGGTCCAGTCATCTCGGAAAACATCCGCCGCTTCCGGAACTCGCGCGTTTCGTTTTACGAGATCGAACCGCCATACGAATCCCTGCCGTCCGCCGATCTGCTGATCGTCAAGGACGTGTTTCAGCATTGGTCGGACGAAACCATTTTTTCATTCCTTCCAGTTGTGGCCCGGTTTCGCTGTGCCCTGATCACAAATTGCGTCGATCCATCGGGACCGACAACCAACAGCCCGATCGCCGACGGACAATTCCGCTATCTCGATCTCCGTCTGCCGCCGTTCAGTGTGGCTGCACGGGAAGTGTTCTCTTTCACGAACCGCCAAACGATGCTTGAGAGGATATTTGGAGCGCCTCGCTGGCTGAAAAAAGTGCTTTTGGTCGAGCCGCAAGAGTGTGGCTCCGGCTCAGACAGCGGCTGAGCCCACCTCCATGTGAATGTCTCTCGCCAGATTCCCGAAGATTCCCCGTCTGACCGGACTCGTGCGGACGGTAAGAATGACAGCTTCTTCAATCCAGTGGACATGGATATGATCGTCTTGGGTTCCTTCCGTGATTGCGAGCGTGAGGCTGTAGTCGCCGCGCGCCAGGTAGGGCAGCTGAAATCGGAACCCGGCCGTAAATGCGGCGCCGGCGGCAACAGAAGGCGACGCATCCCGACAAGCGAGATATGTGCTGTCGCCGAACAGATTCTGGCCATGCTTGTCGCGAAGCATGAAACCGACGATCGGAGCCGGCAGATCGCGATATGCGCGGCACGAGATGTGCAATTCCATCTCGTCGCCGCCTTCCAATTGCGTTACGCGCCGCCCGTCAGCCCCGCAAAAATATGCATTCTCGATGAGCGCGCCGCCGTGCCCGTGCCACGGTGCGTCCGGATTGAATCCTGACACTTCGACCCTGTTGCGGGTTCGCTTGCGCCTGTCTCTGACGAGAGGTGGGGAAGGCGATACCTTCCATTTGGCAGCGGGGGCGTTTCGTTCGCTGGAAACTTTCGCCTCCGACCGCTCCGCGAGGTAGGTGAGGTAGTTTGCGCATACCTCGCCGGCCGGCCCGAATTCCCGCACCTCTCCGCATTCCAGCCAGAGAGCGTTTTCACACAGCTTTGCCACGGTCCCTGTGTTGTGCGATACGAACAGCAATGTTCCACGTGCCCGAAAGCGATCGAGGTACCTCAGACATTTTTGCGCGAAAGCCGCATCTCCAACCGCCAGGATTTCGTCCACGATCATGAGGTCGGCGTCGACATGGGCGCTGACGGCAAATGCCAGCCGCGCCTTCATTCCACTGGAATAGAGCCTGACCGGCAATTCCATGAATTCGCCGATTCCGGCGAAATCGGCGATAGCGTCAAACCGCGATTTTATCTGACCCTTCGTCAGGCCCAGCACGGATGCACTAAGCCAGACGTTTTCCCGGCCCGTAAACAGCGGGTTGAAGCCGGTACCGAGTTCAAGCAACGCAGCGACGCGCCCTTCGATTTCTGCAGTACCGGTGGTAGGTCGTGTGGTGCCGCACAACAGGCGCAGCAGCGTCGATTTTCCTGCGCCGTTCTCCCCGATCACGCCCAGCGCTTCGCCGCGGCGAAGCTGCAGAGTCACGTTCCTGACCGCCCAGAATTCCTCGTAGAGGCGCCTGCGCTTTCCAAACACGAGCTGTTTCAGCCGGTCCTCCGCACGGGGATAGAGCCGATAGGCCTTCCCGAGCCCCTGCGCCGTTACAACAACCTCCGTGCCAGTCATCGCGCCGCCTCTGTGGCGAAAGACGAGACCGCTTCTGCTGATGGACCAAGTGCCGATCGCTGCGGCTCGTCAGTCACGACAGTCAGCGTGACCGCACGCATGCCAATATTGGCAAGTCCGTTGGATGGATGGGTGGACTGAACGTAGAGAAATTCCTGGTCCTGCCGTCTCTGCAGCAGAGTAATCGCGCCCGCAGCACGTTCAAAAACGAATGCTTCGATTGCGTAGGCGCCACTCGCAAGATAGGGAAGAAAAAAACTGAATATCGCGGTGAACGATTCGTCGGGAGGAATTTCATGCACGCCATCTGTGGCAACCGCGTATGTATCATCTGAAAACAGAATCTGGCCCAATCGGTCACGCACGACGAACGCAATGACCGGCTGCGTCACCATACGAATCGCCCGGCACACGATGCGCACATCTACCGCCTCGCCTCCTCCCGCGACTGGAAGCCGGACGCCGCCGGCCAGGTGAAATGCAGCCGATTCGATCTCAGCGCCGCCGGAGACACTCAATTCCTCATCCGGATCGAAGCTCAGTGCATCAGCTTCAGCCTCTTCGCCGTGCCCAATTTCCGGCTGTTCTTTATTGTGCGGTGCGACAACCTGCGCAAACGTCCGGCGATTTCCTCCCAAGCGGAATCCATCGCTTTCGTGCGTTGCTTCTTCAGCCTGCGCCGCGAGATAAAGGCGGCACATTTCCTTCGCCTCGCCAAAACCACGCACCTGGCCCTGGTCGAGCCACGTCGCGCGGTCGCAAAGCTTCACGATCGTTCCGCTGTCGTGCGAGACGAACAGCAGCGTTCCATGCAGCCGGAAGCGGTTGAGGAACCGCATGCATTTTTGTTGGAACGCAGCATCGCCGACGGAAAGAATTTCATCGACGACCAGAATGTCGGCATCGACATTCGCGCACACGGCAAATGCCAGTCGCGCATACATGCCGCTCGAGTAGTTTTTCATGGGCTGGTCCATGAACGCCCCAATTTCGGCGAAGGCGACGATGGATTCGAATCTCGCCTCGATTTCCACAGCGGTGAGCCCGAGCACGGAGGCGCCCAGCCGGACATTCTCCCGGCCGGTAAACTGCGGATTGAATCCGGAGCCGAGCTCAAGCATAGCCGCGATGCGGCCGCGGACGTGGACCTCGCCTGCTGTGGGGCGTAGCGTGCCGCAAATCATCTGCAACAGCGTGGATTTGCCCGAACCGTTGCGGCCGATGATGCCGACCGTCTCGCCGCGGCCCACGCTCAGATTCACATCTCTGAGCGCCCAGAATTCTTCGTAGTAGCGATGCCAGCGCCCCCAGAGCAGTTGCTTGAGCCGGTCTTCGGGTTTTCGGTAGATCGGATAGGCCTTGCCGAGCGCGCGCGCTTCGATAACCGGCTCAGACGACATCGGCGAACCCGGGTTTAACGCGAAGAAACCAGCGATAGCCTGCCGCCGCAAACAGCAGGGCGATGGCGGAGTAGAGGGCGAGCCCTGCCCAGTTCGGCCATTCGGCAGAGAAGAGGGCCGCGCGCGTCGACTCGATCATGAAGGCAAGCGGGTTCGCATAGAAAAACGGCCGCGCGCGTTCCGGAACCATCGCCAACGGAAAAAAGATCGGGCTGAGATACATCATCATCAGCGCCACCACGCCCATCAGCTGGCGAAGATCGCGGACATAGGCACCCAACGCGGAAAGAAACCATACCGCGCCCAGAACGATCAGCGCGAAAGGTGCGACGACCAGCGGAACCGCGAGCGTCGCGAGCGGGGGAACGCCACGTATCACCAGGAAGAAGATCAGCAGAATCGTGCTCGTGACGCCAAGCCGGACAAGAGCGGCACCGAGCATCGCACAGGGCAGAATCTCGAGGGGAAACACGACCTTCTTCACATAGTTGACATTGTCGTGCATGAGCGATGGCGCCGTACTGATCGCCTCCATGAAGAAATCGTAAAACGTCAGGCCGACAAAATAGAGCAAAGCCGTTTCGAGCGGCGTACTGCCGTGGCCGGGCCATTTCACCCTGAGTATGAAGCCAAGCACCAGCGTGTAAACCGCGAGCCTGAGCAGAGGAACGAGCGCGGTCCATAACTTGCCCAGCACGGAGCCGCGAAAGCTCGCCTCGACATTGCGCTCGATCAGCAGAGAGAGAAGGTGGCGATGCTTCCATGCACGGCGGAACATGCCGAAAACAATTCCGTCTTCCCGTTGCGCGGCAACGGCCCGTATCGCCACTATGTGGTCTCCTGCTTCAACGTACCTGGATCGGCGAGGCCGCGACGGCTCAGGCGCCGAGATGCAGCTCGGCAGTCGCTTCCGCATGCCCCCCATCGGCGCGATGCACGCTGTTTGCCATCGCGGCAGCCAGCACGTCGAGCACGCCGGTAATATCGGCCGGCGTGTGGGCGGCGGAGACGAAGAAGCGGATGCGGGGTTTGTTCTTCGGAACCGCCATGATCGGAATCGGCGGAGCGTAATAACCCGCCTGAAGGAGCGCCTGGGACGCCTGCATGCAGACGAGGTTGTTCGGAAACTGGATCGAAATCACGCCTGCGCCGGCAGCAGCTCCGACGTTCAGATCGCGGGCGCGCGCCTCCTCCAGGAAGAGCCGCGAATTCTCCTGGACACGCGCGGTGCGCCAGGGCTCGCTGCGCAGGATGGCGAGCCCTTCGCGCACCGCGGCCGCGATGACGGGAGAAAGCCCGACACTGAACATGCTTGCCGGCAGCGTGAAGCGAAGCCATTCGATCACGGGCTTGCGCCCGGCGATAAAGCCGCCGCTGGCCGCGAAAGTTTTCGAGAGCGTGCCGATCGTGAAATCTATTTCGCGCGGATCCACACCGAAATGCTCGGTAATGCCGCGACCGGTCGCGCCCAGCACTCCGATCGAATGGGCTTCATCGACCATGAGCCATGCATCGTGCTTGTGCTTCAGCTCGAGCACGCGATGGAGATCCGGCATATCCCCGTCCATACTGTAAAGGCCCTCTACGACGATCAGCGCCCGCTTCGCGCGAGGACGATGCTCGGCAAGAAGCGCGTCCAGATCATCGAGATTGCCGTGCTCAAAGCGCAGCACCTTGGCGTGAGAAACTTCGGCGCCCACGACGATGCTGTTGTGCGCAAGGTCGTCGACCACGATGAGGTCGCTGCGCGTAAGCAGATAGCCGAGCAGCGACGCATTCGTCATCCAGCCGCTGACCAGCGTGACCGCATCCTCCGCGCCCAGAAAATCCGCGATCTCACGTTCGAGGAGGTCGTGCACGGTCCGGCTGCCGCCGACAAGGCGCGACGCCTCCGCGCCCACGCCGAGCGATAGCGCGGCGTCCGCGGCTGCCTGCCGGACGCGCGGGTCGTCGCCGAGTCCGAGATAATCGTAATTCGCGAAGCTCACGAAGCGTCCGGTACGCGCCTTGATGGCCTCCCTGAGACCGTCGAGCGGCTGGAAGTAAATCTCCTTCATCGCCGCGATCGTCTCCTCGACGGAGCCATAGGTCACGAGCGCCCCGCCCGTGATCCGCATCCTGCGCCAAACGTAATCGTCCAAGCTGCGGCTCATTTCTCTCGTCCCTGAACCTTGGCTATCCCCGTTACCCGCGGCGCCGAGCTGTCTGTTCTGCGACTGCGACCATGTTCCGCCGTGCCCATGCGAAGCTCCGCAATTCGTTTCGCACCCGCACCCGACCGGTCCCGGCAGTGGGGGCACACATCACATTGGCAGACTCGAACCCGCTACGGGCACCCAGTGCAGCCCTCCATTCCGGTATCCTTTTGATACTCAGCAGCAGAAGCGCCTGCGCAACATTTCCTCTCCCGCCTGCGCCGCCCGCTAACTCCCGGAAGTTAGCCGCTAATCGCGGGGGGTGGCAACCAACCGTCCAAGGCGTCAGGACACCGAAATCGGCCCATTGGTTTGTCACGGGCAACCGAAAAACAATAGGGCGGCGCCCTACAAATTGCGAAGAACCTTGGGGTTTTTTGCAATCCTGGTGCATAAGATGGCGCGCAGCCGGACGGCCTTCATCATCGAATTCTTGATTTTCTTGGTGAGCCCGGATGGGATCGAACCATCGACCCTCTGATTAAAAGTCAGATGCTCTACCCCTGAGCTACGGGCTCGTCTCGAAAGGCGGCGGACCATAGGGGGCACTCCGCCAACGGTCAACACACGTGGAGAGGTCAGGACCTACTGGTCCGATTTCATTTCTTCGCACCCAAAATTTGTCATGGCCCGCCGAAGAGCGGGCCACCCAGGCGAAACCGCCCAGAGCGTATGTTCGGCGCGCGGACGCGCGCTTGCTGGGTGGCCTCCCCCGGTTTAACCGGGGGACCAGCGGGGCCATGACAATTTTTTTGGGATTCAATCTATGGAACTGAACCACTACTCGTGTGGATCGCCCGTCGGGAGGCTCGCGACAAACCCCGGCATAGTGCCCGCGGCGATCGCGCCGCGAAGCCCGGTCATCAATTCCTGATAGTGAGCGAGATTGTGCCAGGTGATCAGCATGCTGGCGATGATCTCCCCCGACTTGACGACGTGATGAAGGTAAGCGCGCGAGAAGTTCGTGCAGGCGGGGCATCGGCACTCTTTATCGAGCGGTTCCTCGTCGTCGGCAAAGCGCGCATTGCGCAGATTGAGCGCACCTTCGCGCGTAAAAGCCTGACCATTGCGGCCGGACCGCGTGGGAAGCACGCAGTCGAACATATCGATCCCCCGCAGGACCGCGCCGGCAATATCGGCGGGCTTGCCGACTCCCATCAGGTAGCGCGGGCGGTTCGTGGGCAGGTGGGGCAGCGTGGCTTCGAGCACGTCGAACATTGCGTTCTGCCCCTCGCCGACCGCCAATCCTCCAATGGCAAGGCCGGCGAAATCCATTGCGATCAGCTCTTCCGCCGCCCGCTGGCGCAGATGCGGAAAGACTCCGCCTTGCACGATGCCAAAGCAGCCGCGGCCCTCCTGTTCGCCGAACGCCGATCTGCTGCGCCGGGCCCAGCGCAATGAAAGTCCCAGAGACGCCTCGATTTCCGTTTCGGTCGCCGGCCACGCGGGGCACTCGTCCAGCACCATCTGGATATCCGAGCCCAACTGCCGCTGGATATTCATCGCACGCTCGGGAGAGAGAAATTCCTCCGCGCCATCGATATGCGAGCGGAACGCGACGCCCTCCTCCGAGATCTTGCGCAACTGCGCCAGCGACATGACCTGATATCCGCCGGAATCGGTGAGGATTGGTCCCTTCCAGCCCATAAACCGGTGCAGGCCGCCCAGACGCGCGATCCGCTCCGCACCCGGCCGCAGCATCAGGTGATAGGTGTTGGCGAGCACGATATCTGCACCCGTTGAACGAACGGATTCGGGGAGCATGGCCTTGACGCTGGCTGCGGTTCCCACTGGCATGAAGGCGGGGGTGGCAATGTCGCCGCGCGGTGTGTGGAGAACGCCCAGCCGGGCCGCGCCGCAGGTCTTTTGCAAGTCGAAGTGCAGCCCGCTCACGCTATCGGCCGAAACAGCAGGCACGCATCCCCGTAGGAGTAGAAGCGATACACGTCCTCGATGGCGAGCGCGTACGCGCGCTTCATCGACTCGATGCCGGAAAACGCACAGGTGAGCATGAAGAGCGTCGAGCGCGGGAGATGGAAGTTCGTCAGCAGAATGTCGACCACTCTGAAGCGATAACCCGGCGTAATGAAAAGATCCGTTTCGCCCTCGAATTCGCGAACCGCGCCGTCATCGCTTGCCGAAGTCTCCAGCGTGCGTAACGACGTCGTGCCCACGGCAACGATTCGTCCGCCGGCCTGGCGGACGGCGCGAATCCTTGCAGCGGATTCCGCGCTCATGCGTGCCCATTCTCCGTGCATGCGATGGCAAGCGGTGTCGTTTGCGGTGACCGGGAGAAACGTTCCCGCGCCAACATGCAGCGTGACGTGTTCACAGCCAATCCCGGCCGCTTCGAGCGCAGCCAGCAGCGCCGGCGTGAAATGCAGACCTGCCGTTGGCGCAGCGACGGAGCCTTCGTGAGAGGCGAATATCGTCTGGTAGTCGGTTATGTCCCGCATATCCCCTGCCCGCCTGTTCGCGATGTAGGGCGGCAGAGGCATTTCGCCAAAACGCGAGATCGCCTGGTCGAGCTCAGCGCCGGCGATGTCAAAAGCAAGCTCAATCTCGCCGCCATCGCGTGGTGCTGCAACGCGGGCGGCAAATGATCCTTGGAAGTTGAGCGTATCGCCCGAAGCCAGCCTGCGAGCCGGCCGCGCGAAAGCGAGAAATCGATCCGGCGCAACGCGCTTGTGCAGCAGGATCTCGATCGCCGCGCCCTCTCCCGCACCGCGCCCTGGCCTTCGCGCGGGCAACCGCGCGCGCACCACCCTGCTGTCATTCACGACAACCAGATCGCCAGCCCGCAGGAATTTCGGCAGGTCTCGAATCCGGGCGTGCGCGATTTCTCCATCTTCGCGCACCACCATCATCCTGGCGCTGTCGCGAGGCTCCGCGGGGCGGAGCGCGATGCGTTCCTCCGGCAAATCAAAGTCGAACAGGGAAACATCCATGAGAGCGCGAATGTCCGCGATGGCGGCTCAATGCGTTCGACCAACGCTTTCCAGCACCGCTTCGATAATCATGTCCTGGGTTGCTTCGTCGAGATAGGGGTGCATAGGCAGGCTGATCACGGTCTTCCCCAGTGCCGTGCTGACGGGAAGCGGCGCCGAAGGAAACGCCCGATACCCGAGTTGCGCCGAGAGCGGCGTGAGATAATAGATTTGCGCCGGAATGCCGCGAGCGGCCAGATCGGCTTTCAGTCTGTCGCGCTCGGGAACCTGGATCGTATACTGCGCCCATGTCGATTGGGCGCCGTCGATGACATGAGGGATCCGAATGCGATTCGAGCGGGTGAAGGCGCTCGAATAGCGGCGCGCAATACGTTCCCGCATCTCGAGCTCCTCCGGAAATATCTTGAGCTTTTCGAGTAGTATTGCGGCCTGGATGGTGTCGAGCCGGGAGTTCGTGCCGATCCGGACGTTGTCGTATTTGTCGGCGCCCTGGCCGTGAACGCGAATGGAGCGCAACAGATCGGCCAGTCCATCGTCATTCGTGAAGCTGCAGCCGCCATCGCCATAGCAGCCGAGCGGTTTGGCGGGAAAAAAACTGGTGGAGGACGCATCGCCAATCGCGCCCGTGCGCCTGCCGTCGAGAAGCGCACCGAAGCCTTGCGCGGTGTCGCACAGCATCAGGAGATTCTCGCGCGCCGCAATCGGCTCGATCGCGCGATAATCCGCCGCCTGGCCAAAGAGATCGACGGGCATCACCACGCACGGACGCAAGTTCCCCTCCCGCCTGACCATTTCGATCGCGGCGGACAGACTGGCCGGCGCCATGTTGAAGGTGTCCTCCAATACGTCGACGAAGACGGGCGTTGCTCCCACGAGCGCGACGACTTCCGCGGAGGCAGCAAACGTGAAGGCAGGCACAAACACCGCGTCTCCCGGACCCACGTCCCAGGCTCTGAGAACGATGAGAAGCGCGTCGGTGCCGTTTGCGCAGGCGATCGCATGCTTCACGCCCGCGAAGCTGGCGAGCTCTTCTTCCAGCGCACGCACCTGGGGGCCCATGATCCACAGCCCCCCCTCGACCGCTGCCGCGATCGCCCGCTCAAGCGGCGCTCCGAGACGGCGGCGTTGCGCCTGTAGGTCGATGAATGGAATCGAGGGCATGTGTCGGCGCTCCCGCGGTTGTCCTGCGGCGGTTCTAGGAAACGGCGCCTGTAGCGGCAATCGCAACAATGACACCTAATATTGCGAAATGCGTCATCGGCTGAAGTTGCGGCGGTTCAACTTTGGCCTGGTCCGACCCGCATGGTTACGATGCGATCCGGCTCACCGGAAATTGCGCCATTGTTTTGCTTGCCGCCCTTCTTGATCGCGTCGACGTGCTCCATGCCTTGGACCACCTGGCCAAATACCGTGTACTGACGATCAAGCCAGGGGCAGTCGGCGAGGCAAATGAAGAACTGGCTGTTGGCGCTGTCGGGATCGCCAGCGCGCGCCATCGAGACTGTGCCCCTCAGATGATGTTCCGGCGAGAACTCCGCCTTCAGCATTGGCAAATGCGAGCGACCCGATCCGGTCCCGGTCGGATCGCCGGTCTGCGCCATGAACTCCGGGATGACGCGGTGGAACGCGTGGCCGTCGTAAAATTTTGCACCAGCAAGTTCCTTGATACGCGCCACATGGAGAGGCGCGAGATCGGGCCGGAGCGCGATCTTCACCTCGCCGGTTTTCAACGTCAGCAACACCAGGTTGTCGGGGTCTTGTATCGTCACGGGGTTTTCCTTGCTTTTGCCCGCTCCACAAGGAGCTGGGCGACGTGGGGCGTCGTGAATGGCGCGACATTACCGCCGAGGATCGCGATTTCCTTGACGAGCTTCGAGGCGATCGCCTGGTGGCGTGGATCGGCCATGAGGAACACCGTCTCGATATCCGGATTGAGCCGCTGGTTCATTCCTACCATCTGGAACTCGTATTCGAAATCGGACACCGCGCGCAGGCCGCGCACAATCACCGATGCGCCCACCATTTCGGCGAACTGTATGAGGAGCGAATCGAACGTTTCCACGCTGATGGTCGCGCGTCCGCTGCCGCCAAGCGGCACCGCCTCGCTGCGCACCATGTCCACGCGCTCGGTAAGTGTGAACATCGGGGATTTGGACGGATTCGTCGCCACGCCGATGACGAGATGATCGACGAGCTTGACGGCGCGCTTGATGATGTCGAGATGCCCGAGCGTGACGGGGTCGAACGTGCCCGGATAAAGCCCAACGTGGCGCCTGGTCATGTTTGTGTCCCCTTCACGCACCCGCTTCGGCCGACGTTTCCTCGATACGCTCCACCGAGACAACCCGCTCGCCCGTCTCGAGCCGGAACAGGGTTACGCCCTGTGTGGCGCGTCCGGCGACGCGCACGCTCGCAACCGGGCTGCGGATCGTCTGGCCCTGGTCGGTGATGAGCATGATGTCGTCGCTTTCTTCGACGGGAAACGCCGCCACGATGGCGCTGTTTTTCCGCGCCATCGCCATTGCGACAATGCCCGAGCCGCCCCGGCCGGTCACGCGGAATTCAAACGAACTGGTTCGTTTGCCGAACCCGGTTGCCGAAACGGCAAGCACAAACTGTTCCGCCGCAGCCAGATGTGCATAGCGTTCGGCCGTGAGGATTGCCTCCTCGCCGCCTTCTTCCAACTCTTCCGAAATTTCCTCCCCTTCGTCTCCGGAAGCCGCGCGTCGCACGACACCCGCCTGCTTGAGATAGGCGCGTGTCTCCGGCATTTCGGCTTCGACATGGTGAAGCAGCGCGAGACTGACCACTTCGTCGCCCGATGCCAGCTTGATTCCCCTGACGCCCGTCGACTGACGGCCCTTGAAGATACGCACATCTGTGAGCGCGAAGCGGATGCATTTGCCGGCTCTTGTCGTCAGCAACACGTCGTCCGCGTCGGTGCAGGTCTGCACGCCCACGATTCCGTCGCCGGGCTCAAGCTTCATCGCGATCTTCCCGTTCGCCTTCACATTGACGAAGTCCGATAGTTCGTTTCGGCGCACATCGCCCAATCTCGTCGCAAAGACCACGTTGAGTTGCTCCCATTGCGCCTCGTCTTCGGGCAACGAGAGAACCGTGGTGATGCGCTCTCCTTCGGCAAGCGGCAACAGATTGACCATGGCCTTGCCGCGCCCCTGAATGCGCGCTTCCGGCAGCCGCCAGACCTTGAGCTTGTAGGCCATGCCGGTGGAGGAGAAGAAAAGAAGTGGCGCGTGCGTGGAAGCGGCGAAGATGTGGGTGACAAAATCCTCTTCCCGTGTCGCCATTCCGGTGCGGCCCTTGCCGCCACGCCCCTGCACGCGGTACTCGGCGAGCGGCGTCCGTTTGATGTAGCCTGTGTGCGTGACGGTCACGGCTACATCCTCGCGTTCGATCAGCGCCTCGTCCTCGATTTCCACGTCCGCATCGATGAGAGCGGTGAGGCGCGGCGTGGCGAAGGCCTTTTTCACCTCCTCAAGCTCCGCGCGCACGATGGCGAGAACGCGTGGCCGGCTCCGGAGAATGTCGAGGTAGTCCTTGATAGCTTCGCCCAGCTTCGTCACCTCCTCGGCCAATTCGTTGCGGCCAAGGGCGGTCAGCCTTTGGAGGCGAATTTCCAGAATGGCCTTCGCCTGTTCGTCGGTCAGCCGGATCGTGCCGTCGGCCTGGACCAAATGCCTTGGGTCGGCGACCAGCGCCACGAGCGGCGCCACGTCTTTGGCGGGCCACGCGCGCTCCATCAATTGTATCTTCGCGGTGGCGGCATCGGCTGCGCCGCGAATCAGCGCGATGACGTCATCGATGTTGGCGACGGCGATCGCCAGCCCGACCAGCACATGGGCCCGATCCCGCGCCTTGGCGAGTTCGTGGCGCGTGCGGCGGGTGATCACCTCCTCGCGGAAGCGCAGGAAGGCCGCGATGAGGCCTTTGAGATTCATCAGCTCTGGCCGCCCGCCATTGAGCGCCAGCATGTTGACGTTGAAGCTCGTCTGCAGCTGCGAGTGGCGATAGAGCTGGTTGAGCACCACCTCTGAGGAGGCGTCGCGGCGCAATTCGATCACGACGCGCATGCCGTGACGGTCGCTTTCATCGCGCATGTCTGCGATGCCCTCGACGCGCTTGTCGCGCACCAGCTCCGAGATCCGCTCGATCATTGTCGCCTTGTTCACCTGATAGGGAATCTCGGTGACGATGATCGCTTCGCGATCCTTGCGCAGTTCTTCGACATGGATTTTCGCCCGCATCAGGATCGGGCCGCGTCCCCGCGCCAGTGCGCCGCGCGCCGCCAGCCTGCCGATGATGAGAGCTCCGGTCGGAAAATCGGGGCCGGGCACGATCTCGGTGAGGGCGTCCAGGCTGATCGAGGGATCGTCGAGATAGGCGAGGCAGGCGTCGATCACTTCGCCCAGGTTGTGCGGCGGAATGTTGGTCGCCATTCCGACGGCAATTCCGGTGCCGCCATTAATGAGGAGATTCGGAAACCGCGCGGGCAGAACGACCGGCTCGCGCTCCGACGCATCGTAATTGTCCTGAAACTCGACAGTGTCTTTCTCGAGATCCTCGGTCAGCGCATGTGCGATCCGGGCGCGCCGGACCTCGGTGTATCGCATCGCCGCGGGCGGGTCGCCGTCCACCGAGCCGAAATTGCCCTGCCCATCGATGAGCGGCACGCGCATCGAAAAATCCTGCGCCAGGCGTACCAGCGCGTCGTAGACGGATTGGTCGCCATGGGGGTGATATTTACCGATAACGTCGCCGACGATCCGTGCCGATTTACGGTATGGCTTGTTCCAGTCATTGCCATTCTCGTGCATCGAAAAAAGAATGCGCCGATGCACGGGCTTGAGCCCGTCGCGGGCGTCGGGGAGAGCCCGCGCGACAATCACGCTCATTGCGTAATCGAGGTAGGAGCGCTTCAGCTCATCCTCAATCGCAATGTGGCTTATGCCTGCGCCCGGCGGCCCGCCGATCGCCGCAATATCGCTCAAATTCCGCTCCTCAAGGGGCCAATTCAGGCCGCCGTATCAGGCCCGAAGGTGGGGGTAAAACCTAGCATTCTGCACCGCAAATGTGCCAGCGAAGAATGGTCCTGGCGGTCCCTCTCAGAGACCTGAATTGCGGCCCCTCAGAACGGAATTTCGTCGTCCATTTCGCTGCGCTCGAAACTGGCCGGAGAGTCGCCGGCACTGGCGCTGTGGGACGGCGCGGCCGCCGCACCGCCGCCGCTGTCGGCGCGCGAATCGAGCATGGTGATCTCGCCCCGAAAGCGCGGAACGACGACCTCCGTCGTATATTTCTCCACGCCGTCCTTGTCGGTCCATTTTCGGGTCTGAATCTGTCCTTCGAGATAGATTTTGGAGCCCTTGCGCAGATATTGCTCGGCGATCTTCGCCAGATGCTCGTTGAAGACCACCACCCGGTGCCATTCCGTCCGTTCCCGGCGCTCACCGCTCTGCTTGTCCCGCCAGCTCTCCGACGTCGCGAGCGTGAAATTGACGATCGGGTCGCCCGCGGTCGTACGCCGCGTCTCGGGATCGCGCCCGAGATTGCCCACCAGGATTACCTTGTTGATGCTGCCGGCCATCCATCTTCTCCGCTAATAGAGTTCCGAGACGTTACCCGCCCCGCCCCCACCCGCGCCATCGCGCGGCTCCCGCCGGCTTGTGGACAGAACGGCGGGTTTCCTTACCACTGTTCTTGCTTTGTTCAAAGACTAAATCACCCGCCTGCTAGAGCGCACCTGCAAAAAGGGGCAAGAGCTGGCGGGCGCCCTTCACGCTCAGATGATGTTCGTCGCGATAGAGGGGGACGCCATTGAGCGCCACCGCGCAGGTCCCGCTCCTGCACAAGACGCTGTGCGGATAAAGGACCATCGCGCCGTAGCGCTGCCGCAGGCCCGCAAAGGTTTTCAGGACAAAGCTTTGCCTCTCCATATAGGCGCCGACGCCGGGGTCGACCCCATCTGCGTTCTCGGCCAGTGCGCGGCGCGCGAGTATCGCCGGCACCGGCCAACCGATCTCCGGAATGGAGGCGACGATAACGACCTTCTTGCCCTCCTGTGTGAGGCCGCTGACCGTCCGCTCAAGTCCGCGGAGAAACACGCCGTGGTTGTCGTTGGGAGCTGCGGTGCGGCAGGAATTGTCGAGAAGCACGACGCGACCTTTCGGTTCGTATCCATAGGTCGTGCCCTCGGCATATTTCGCCCAGCGCGATTCCAGGATGACTTCCGTGATTTCCGGCCGCTTCGCCAGCGCGGCCACCGCGTCGTTGAAGGCGCGGCAATCCGCCATGGGTGTGGTGACGCCGAGAAGCGGCGGACAGGCTTCGCCCCCGGCGAACAGGCCTGCACGGCCGGCATGTGTGGCCGCTTCCGCGACGGCAGGCAAAATCGCGTCGGCGTGGGAATCGCCCCACAAGAGAAAGCTTGGAGCGGTGCCTGCTGCGCCGACGCGGCAGAGGCGGCCCTTTCGCACATCTTCAGAGGTCAGCCCGAAGCAACGCGCAATCCGAGGTTCATGATCGTCCTGCTCGGCCAGAATGCGCTGCAAAGCCGGACGCAGGCGCTGGGGCAAACCGTCAGTCGACGCCGCCAGCGCCGCCGAAGCGGCGGTGAGCGTGGCCACCAGAGAAGCTGCGGCAAACGGAGCGCGGCGAGGCGCGCCCGGCAAAGGCCTGCGGAGCGGTTGCTCGACATATCGCCACGAGATCACCGCCAGCACGAAGGACAGCGCGATAAGCGCCACACTGGCCATGCCCGATGGTTCCCGGAGTTTGATGTACGTCGCGAAGACGAAGACAGGCCAGTGCCACAGATAGAGCGAATAGGAGATCAGCCCGATGAACACGAGCGGGCGCGCCGCCAGGAGTTTTCCGGCGATGGTCCTCTCCGGACGCGCCGCGTGGATGACAAGGGCCGCACCAAGGCATGGCGCAAGCGCTGCGCACCCCGGGAACGGCGTCTGCGGTGTGAAGCCCAGAACCGATCCCCCGATCAGGACCAGCCCGAGCAACGCCAATGCGTCGGACGCCATCGCGGATTTCAGGACCGGCACCGCGCCCAAAGCGAGAAGCGCGCCCAGCATCAGCTCCCAGGCGCGCGGCGGAAGAAGATAGAACGCCGCGGTCTGCATCGAACCGGCGCCCCAAACACTCAGGGCGAAGGATGCGACGAACACGCCTGCGATCGCAGCAAGGCGTTGCCATGGCGAGACGCGCCACAAGGCGAGAAGCAGTGCCGGATAGAGAAGGTAGAACTGTTCCTCGACGGCGATGGACCACAGATGCAGCAGCGGTTTCTGGTTGGCGGCCACGTCGAAATAACCCGCCTCGCGCCAGAATTCGAGATTGGCCGCGAGCAAGGCGGTCGCAAAGAGACTCCGCGCATAGCGCACCAGATCTACCGGGAAGAAGAAGATAAGGGCGGCCAGCGAGACAATCGCAAGCATCACAAACAGGGCCGGAAATATTCGCCGCACCCGCCTCTCGTAGAATCGTGCCAGCGAGAACGATCCCCGTTCCATCTGGCCCCGAACGAGCGATGTGATCAGATAGCCCGAGATCACGAAGAACACGTCGACGCCGACGAATCCGCCGGCGAAACCGGGCGCGCGATAGTGGAAGAGCACGACCGGCAGGATCGCGAGGGCACGAAGCCCGTCAATTTCCGGACGGTATCCGGAACCTGCCCGGCTGAATCCGTTCGTCGCGATCATGGAGCTTTACCCGAATTCAACAATGAGTGATGCATTTGCACGGCCCGCCGAAAGACTTTAACGCGGAGGACGCTGAGGTTGCGCGGTGGGCGCTGTGGTTTTTTGCGCTTAGCGCGCCAAAAAATTCCTCTGCGTCCCCCGCGCTTCCACCGCGACCACTGCGTTAAAACCTTTTCTCGCGACTCCCACCCCGTTGCAACTCGCGCTCGTTCTACCTACGTTCCATCGGGAATCGCGGATCGTGGAACGCTCTTTCCGCTGCTGCGATGATTGGCCTCCTTCAACCTTTCGTGGCCGGGCTGCCATCCGGGCAGCGGAAGGCAGATACGCGGTTGCGGGAGCGCGTCGCGTCGGCAAAACTGGACGTTTGGATCGGATGTCATGCTGAAGAACATTTCCGTTCGCGGCGCCCGCGAGCACAATCTGAAAAACGTCGATGTGGAGATCCCGCGCGACACGCTGACGGTCATCACCGGGCTGTCCGGCTCGGGAAAATCCTCGCTGGCGTTCGACACCATCTATGCGGAAGGCCAGCGGCGCTACGTCGAAAGCCTTTCCGCCTATGCGCGCCAGTTTCTGGAGCTGATGCAGAAGCCCGACGTCGACCACATCGAAGGGCTGTCGCCGGCGATTTCCATCGAACAGAAGACGACGTCCCGCAATCCGCGCTCGACCGTCGGCACTGTCACCGAGATTTACGACTATCTGCGCCTCCTGTTTGCGCGCGTCGGCGTGCCCTATTCGCCCGCCACCGGCCTTCCCATCGAGAGCCAGACCGTCAGCCAGATGGCGGACCGCATTCTGGCGCTCGAGGCGGGAACGCGGCTCTTCCTGCTGGCGCCAATCGTGCGGGGACGGAAGGGCGAATACCGCAAGGAGCTGGCGGAGCTGCAGAAAAAGGGCTTCCAGCGCGTTAAACTCGACGGCAAATATTACGAGCTCGGCCAGGCGCCCGCGCTCGACAAGAAGCTCAAGCACGACATCGAGGTCGTCGTCGATCGCATCGTGGTCCGGCCCGATATCGGCAACCGGCTGCCCGACTCGATTGAGACCGCGCTCAATCTTGCGGACGGCCTGCTCATCGCGGAATTCGCCGACGTAAAGGACAAGAGCGAGCCCCGGCGCCTCATCATGTCGTCGAAATTCGCCTGCCCGGTCTCGGGCTTCACCATCCCCGAAATCGAACCGCGCCTCTTTTCCTTCAACAGCCCGCACGGCGCCTGCCCCGCCTGCGACGGCCTCGGCACGCAGCTCTATTTCGATCTCGCACTGATCGTACCTGACGAAAGCATCAGCCTGCGCAAGGGTGCGATAGCGCCGTGGTCCAAATCCTCGTCGCCCTACTATTTGCAGACGCTCGAAGCTCTGGCACGGCATTACAAATTCTCGCTCAACGACCCCTGGGAGGATTTGCCGAAGCGCGTGCGCGACATCTTGATGAATGGATCGGGCGAGGATGAGATCCGGTTCATCTACGACGACGGCATGAGGCGCTACGAAACGAAGAAGACGTTCGAGGGCGTCATTCCCAACATGCAGCGCCGTTTCAAGGAGACCGATTCGTCGTGGATCCGCGAAGAGTTGCAGCGCTACCAGGACACGAGCCCCTGTGAAGTCTGCAACGGCTACCGGCTTAAGCCCGAAGCGCTGGCGGTGAAGATTGCCGGCCGCCACATCGGCGAGGTTTGCGCGCAATCGATCCGCCAGGCCGATGTCTGGTTCCGCGATCTCGACCCGCAATTGACCCCGCAGCAACGGGAAATCGCCGCGCGCATTCTCAAGGAGATCCGCGCCCGCCTGAAATTCCTCAACAATGTCGGGCTCGACTATCTCTCGCTCTCGCGCGGCTCCGCGACGCTGTCGGGCGGCGAAAGCCAGCGTATCCGGCTCGCCTCGCAGATCGGCTCGGGCCTGACGGGCGTCCTCTACGTGCTCGACGAACCCTCGATTGGCCTGCATCAGCGCGACAATGCCAAGCTTCTCGAATCGCTCAAAGGCCTGCGCGATCTCGGCAATACCGTAATTGTTGTCGAGCACGACGAAGAGGCGATCCGCAGCGCCGATCATGTCATCGACATGGGCCCGGGCGCGGGCGTTCACGGCGGTGCGATCGTGGCCGAGGGCACGCCGGCCGACATCATGCGCGCACCGGCCAGCCTGACCGGGCAATACATGGTCGGACTGGAACAGATTCCCATTCCCGTCCGGCGGCGCAAGCCCGCCTATGACCGGTGGGTGAAGGTCGTCGGCGCGCGCGGCAACAATCTCAAGAACGTCACCGCTTCCATTCCGCTGGGCACGTTCACCTGCATCACCGGCGTTTCGGGCGGCGGCAAATCCACGCTGGTCATCGAAACGCTCTACAAGGCGGCGGCGCGGCGGCTGAACGGGGCGCGCGAACACCCCGCTGCGCACGACCGCATCGAAGGTCTGGAATTCCTCGACAAGGTGATCGACATCGACCAGTCGCCGATCGGACGCACGCCGCGCTCGAATCCCGCGACCTACACCGGCGCCTTCACCCCGATTCGCGACTGGTTCGCGGAGTTGCCGGAGTCGAAGGCGCGCGGCTACGCGCCCGGACGTTTCTCGTTCAACGTGAAGGGCGGCCGCTGCGAGGCCTGCCAGGGCGACGGCGTCATCAAGATCGAGATGCACTTTCTTCCCGACGTCTACGTCCAGTGCGATGTGTGCAAGGGAAAGCGCTACAACCGCGAAACGCTCGAAGTGAAGTTTCGCGACTACTCGATCGCCGACGTGCTCGACATGACGGTGGAAGCCGGCGCCGAGCTGTTCCGCGCGGTGCCGGCGATCCGCGAGAAGCTCGACACGCTGACGCGGGTTGGTCTCGGCTATATCAGCATCGGCCAGCAGGCGACGACGTTGTCGGGCGGCGAAGCCCAACGCGTGAAACTTTCCAAGGAACTGTCGCGCCGCGCCACCGGCCGCACGCTCTACTTCCTCGACGAACCCACGACGGGATTGCATTTCCACGACGTCGCCAAGCTTCTCGACGTGCTGCACGAGCTCGTCGACAACGGCAACACCGTGGTGGTGATCGAGCACAATCTCGAAGTCATCAAGACCGCCGACTGGGTCGTCGATCTCGGTCCCGAGGGCGGCGACGGCGGCGGCGAGATCGTGGCCGCCGGAACGCCGGAGGACGTGGCGAAGGTCGCGCGTTCCTACACCGGCCAGTACCTCAAGACCTATCTCAAGGGACGCGCACTGCCGAAGACGGTGCGCGCGGCGGAATAAGAACCTAAACTGTCCCCGCATTACTGGTATCACTCCCCCTCCGGCGCTTCGCGCCACCTCCCCCACGATGGGGGAGGAAAGACACGCCCGCATTTTTCCTCCCCCATCTCTTTCCTCCCCCACTTCTGGGGGAGGTGCCCGCGAAGCGGGCGGAGGGGGGCGGCCGTTCCATGTGAGCGCCATCACGGCGCCGTCTGCTGTCCGCGCATCCAGATAGCGTAGTCCGGAAGCGGTTCCGGTTCTTTCATTTCGATATTTTCCGAAGGCGGCGTGAGGGGGACCGCCTTTGCCGCGAGCGCGGCCTTGCGTGCAGCTTCCTCGCGCTCCGCGGCGGCGAGTCTTTCAAACCGCGCGCGCAGCGCCCGTTTGTGGGGTCCCTCCTCGGGTCGCGGGCTTGTAATTCCCTGCCTTTGCCCCTCATTGAGGGGAGCCGGAACATCTTTGGGCGTTTGCATACCTGGCGGATATTCGTAGCCATGCTTGTCGCAGAACGCCTTGATCTTTCCGGGAAGTGATTCATAGGCGCGGCGCTGGCGATCCATCTCCGCCTGCTCTTCGCGCCGCCGCAACTCCTTCTCGCTCGGCACCCTGCGCGAGATCGCGAGAAACTGCCGCTCCGATTCCGTTTTCGATCCCTGCTCGCTCCCATTCCCCTCCCTGTCATGGCCCGCCTGAGAACGGGCCACCCAGCTGCGAGCGCTCTGTTGTTCGCCATCGAGAAGAGTCTTTCTCTCGCTTTCGCACTCCGAGTCGATTTCATCTGGGCGGCCCGCTGTTGCGGGCCGTGACAAATCGGGGGGTGGTGTTTCGATGGCGCTGCCGAGCACCTCGCCTGCGTATTCTTCCCACATCAGCCGCGGCTCTTCTTCTATATCTCCCTGAGAAACAGGCTCCGCCGGGATCTCCGTTTCCTGTTCGTTCCTGTGTGCTGCCCAAGCCTCGTCCGCCGCTTCCATGTCCTCGAGTTTGCGGTCGAAGCCCCGGCGCTGTCTTCCGTCAGTCGCCACATGGTCCAGTTCGTCGAGCAGCGAGAACACCAGCCGGAGCGTTGCCGTCTTGCCGCGCACACAGTCGAGCCCTTGGCCGACGCTGCGTAAATGCTCGCGCAAGGGGCCATGGCCACCACCTCGGTGGATTCGCACATTGCCGCGTCGAGCATCTGCGCAAATTTCCGCCGCCTGATCTTCTTGACACCGGGTCTCCCGCCCGGATTTCCCGACTGTCCCTTCTGAAACTGCCCATTCACGGGGGGCTTGCGATACCCCATCGCGTATTCGGCTGGCATTGCTCTGCACTCCTGAGATGGCAGGAGAAGGAGGTATACCAAAACGGTAGCGATGTCAAACCATACCGGTTGTCATCCTGCCAACCCTAAAAGCTCGTCATGCTCTGTGCTGCCAGCTGTGCTGACACGCCTGACCCAAACTGTCGCGCGCGTGTTGTAAAATCCTCTTCCCAATATTTGAAGGACCGCCGCCATGCTCGACCACGTCATTGTAACCGTGAGCGATTTTGCGCGCTCGATCGCCTTTTACGAGCATGCTCTCAAGCCGCTCGGGATCACGGATTTTCTCGACTTTAAGGGCCAGGATGGTCATCCGGATCTCAAAGGCTTCGGAACTGACGGACGCTTCTTTTTCTGGCTCAAGGAGGGAAGACCGGATCCCGACGCCGTTCACTTCGGGTTTGCCGCAAAAAGCCACGCCGAGGTGGATGCATTCTTTGTTGCTGCAATTGCAGCAGGCGGACGAACGAAAACTGCACCGGCGCCCCAGCTCCAGTATCACCCCAACTATTACGCAACCTGGGTAGTCGACCCCGACGGTCATGACGTTGAGGTTGTGAACAAGACCGGGCAGATCGACTAGCGCCCCGCGCAATTTGAGACAAAGATGAATCGGCGGACATTGATCGGGGCCACAGGCACTATTTCTTGCCGTCAACGGTCAGGGCGTCGTCTTCAAGCTGACGTCAGACGGCACGATGACCCCGAATCGTGTAGGGCGAAGGATGACGCGGCATCGGACTCTGTTCCACCCTCACAAATCTTTTCGGGCCACCGGAATAAATCATGTTGAGGTCCGTCTCTCGGATAGAGACTTTTCAGGGGATTCGTTCATGACCCACACAATATGGCGGACCATCTGCCTCGCCTCATGCGTCGCGCTGCCGGCAATTCCGGCCGCGGGCCAAGCGGGAACCTTCACGACGCTTCACACCTTCTCGGGCTATAGCGACGGGGCGACGCCGGTCGGGAACCTGCTCTACCTGCAAGGGTCCCTCTACGGCACGGCCGAGTTCGCAGGCACGACGGGCACCCCAAACTGCCCCGACGGCTGCGGCGTGATTTTCAAGATGAATCCGAAGACCGGCAAGGAAACCGTGCTCTACAGTTTCCAGGGCGGAACCGATGGCTCCTTTCCTGCAGCGGGGCTGATCTACGCGAACGGCCTGTTCTACGGGACGACGGAGCTCGGCGGCGGCCAGAAATGCTTGGACAGCTACTCTGGCTGCGGGACGGTTTTTCAGCTCGATCCCGCGACCGGCATCGAGACAACGTTGTATCCGTTCGGAGACGACGGCGCTGACGGAGAGTTTGTCCTTGCCGGAGTTACTCTCGTGAACGGCGTTCTATACGGCACGACGGCCGAGGGCGGCAGTGGCCAGGTGGGCAACATCTATTCCTACAATCTCAGCTCCGGCGTCGGCACCAATCTGCACAGCTTCACAGGTTACCCCGTCGAAGAATTTCCAGAAGCGGGCGTGCTCAGTTTCGACGACACGCTCTATGGGACCACAACCGGCCAGGGACAGGATTTCGGTTCGGTTTACGCCTTTGCGCCGCAATCGGGGGTCGAAACGCTCTTGCACCAGTTCTCGGGTTCCGATGGGGCCAATCCGGCCGCTGGCCTCGTCGCGTATAAGGGGATGCTCTACGGCACCACCGCCGACGGCGGCGGACCGCACAGTGGCGGCACCGTGTTCAAGATCGATCCGCTAACCGGCGCGGAGTCGGTGGTCTACAGTTTCGCCGGCGGGAGCGATGGCGCTGCGCCTGTGGCGGGACTCATCGTCGTCGACCACATGCTCTACGGCACGACGCTGCGGGGCGGCGGTTATTCCGGCTGCCCGGGCGGCAGCGAAGGCTGCGGCACGATCTTCCAGGTGGATCCGGCCACTGGCCATGAGACAGTGCTCTACAAATTCACGGGAAAAAGCGACGAGGGCAATCCCCAGGCTGGCCTCGTCTACAAGAAGGGCGCCTTCTATGGCACCACCGCGGTGAATGGCGTGAACAGCTGCTACAATAACCTGGGCTGCGGCACGGTCTTCAAATTCGTGCCCTAGCTGGGCAGCAGAGCGGCAGCGTGCCTTGCACGGCGCGCTCCCGCGCCTGCGAATCACTGTCCTCCCCCGCTTCGCAGGGGAGGACAGCACATTGACTCCTACTGAACCGTAATGCCGACCGAAGTTGATGGAATGCCATTCGCGACGACTTCGAGCTTACCGGCGCCCGTTTCCATTCCCGAAGGAACGTCGAACTTCGTCGAAACGGTTTTCGAGCCTGTCGCA